>Ga0247839_1003326_pt1 | contig 22421 bp, 19 predicted proteins | sample LaCruzMarch2015__6_FD_192405 | JGI IMG/M metagenome (GOLD analysis project Ga0247839, IMG submission 192405) | Freshwater microbial communities from meromictic Lake La Cruz, Castile-La Mancha, Spain - LaCruzMarch2015_16m | ecosystem: Environmental > Aquatic > Freshwater > Lake | place: Spain... | reverse complement strand
TTTTGTCATTGCCAAATGTTTCAATGGTTTGTTTGCTGGCAGCAAACAATATATTGTACATTTCTTTGGGAAAATGCAAACAATAAATATTCAGTTCATGTGGAATGGTAAATACCACATGAAAATAAGTAGTAGGTAATAAATCTTGTACCCTTGCATCTATCCATTTTTCTTTATTGGTAGATTGGCATTTTACCCCGTAGGATTTTTGCTAAATTTGTCATCAATATGAAATATTATGTATACGTTTTATTAAGTCAAAAAGACGGCCTGTTTTATACAGGTTACACAGCTAATTTGTTAAATCGCTTGGAAGAACATAATGCGGGAAGAGTTGTTTCAACAAAGAATCGGACTCCTCTTACTTTGATTTATTGGGAAGGATGCTTAAATCAACAAGATGCCACTAGAAGAGAAAAATATCTAAAATCTGGAAATGGAAAGATTTATTTAAAAAGTAGGCTTAAAAATTACTTAGAGAATCCAACGGGGTGAAGGGCAATGCCTGTTTCGGCAAGAGTTGTAGCTTATTCGTATATGGTTACAAGTATTATTATTGCATTTGTCTACATGTCCGCCAAGGGCAGCAGTTCGGCATTTGCCAATGGCATTAAGCACTCGTAAGTGATGCTTGAGTGGCTGGTGTTTTTCGGTAAATGATGCAAGGTGTTTTTGTATAATATAAGCTAACTCTTTTTGGCTATTAGCTGCTTTTACCATGCTTTATATTATACAAAGTATCGAGCGGACTATGACCTAATGTTGGTTTTATTTGTGCCACATGTAAGTACACCAAAGTAGTTCGCATATCGGCATGACCCAATAGTTTTTGAATGGTTTGTATGTTTACTCCATCCTCCAATAAATGCGTTGCAAAACTGTGTCTTAAAGTATGCATACTTGCTGCTTTTTTAATAGAAGTTTTTTGCAATGCTTCGTTTATTACATACTGAATACTGCGTTCGCCCATGGGCTGGCCGGGTGTTTGCCCTTCAAATAAATATACTTGTGGTTTTACTTCGGCTAAGTATTTTCCAAAGCTTTGGGCTATGTAATTTGACAGCACTACATACCTGTCTTTTTTGCCTTTACCTTGTTTAATATAAACTTGTTTTCGGTGTAAATCTACATCGGCTATTTTTAGCATTCGTAGCTCGTTCATGCGCAATCCACCTGCATAAGCAAAGGCTAACAAAAATTTATGTTTTAGTAATCGTGGTGCTTTAAATATGTCAGTTCCTGAAATAAGTTGACCGTTTTTAAGGGAGAAAAAATTTTAAAAACCTAAATAAAAATGGCCACCAGAGAACAATTTGAATTAAGTAAAGAAGAAAGAAAAAGACGAAGATTTAGTGAAGAATTTAAGCGACAAAAAGTAAAAGAAATAGAACGAAAACAGACCACTGTTTTGGAAGTAAGTAAAGCATATCAAGTACGGGCAAATAATGTATATAAATGGATAGACAAATACACCATAAAAGACAAAAAAGGCGTACGTTTGGTAGTAGAAATGGAAAGCGAAACAAAACGAGTAATTGCCTTATTGCAAAAGGTTGCAGAATTGGAGCGAATAGTTGGTCAAAAGCAAATAGTTATTGATTTTCAAAGCAAGATGATAGAACTTGCAGAAGAAGAATATCAGGTAGATATAAAAAAAAAATTCGACTCAGAGCAATCATGTACTACTGGTACAATAGAGAAAAAATAATGGTTAGTTTAAATAAATTTTATACTGCAATAGGTATTAGTAAACAAGGTTTACATCAGCATTTAAATAGTCAATTATCTAAGCACAGTATATTTGAAAACCTATATAATATAATCATTCAGATCAGGGCTGATCATCCAACTTTAAGTTGTAGAGCAATGTATTACAAAACACAACCAGAAAGCATTGGTAGAGATAAATTTGAGCAACTATGTGCCGAATGGGGACTGGTTCAAGAGAAGCCAGCAAACCGCATCAGAACCACATATAGCACAGGTGTTATACGTTTTGAAAACATATATAAAGATGTTGTATTTACTGCAATAAATCAAGCCTATGTAAGTGACATAACATACTATGAAGTAGGCGATAGATTTTATTATATCACATTTATAATGGATGCCTTTAGTAGGTATATTTTAGGTTATAGTGTTAGCAAAAGATTAACCACAGAACAGACAACGCTACAAGCCCTAGAGATGCTGTTAAAGTATAAAAAGTATAAATTACATCCAGGAATAATATTTCATTCAGACGGTGGCGGACAATACTATGATAAAGCATTTTTAGAACTTACAAAACAATACAAATTCAAAAATAGTATGTGTGAATATGCTTATGAAAACGGTAAAGCTGAACGGATAAATGGCATTATAAAAAACAATTATTTAAAACACAAAAACATCAAAGATTTTGAACAATTACAGAAAGAGCTTGACCGTTCAGTCTCTCTTTATAACAATGATAGACCACATAAAAGTTTGGGATATAAAACACCAAAAGAGATAGAAAAAACATTACATTTGTAACGACAAACAAAGCTGAAAATGATAGAGTCATTAGATGCAAAACAATTTAAATATTTGGGGTATCGAACCCCAAATATTTAGACAAACAAAGCCTCAAAATCCAGATGTTTTATCTGCAATAAATATAAAGGATTGTGAGGCGAAAAACGGTCAATGAATTTTAGGCATGAACACGCAAACCTTAACGCAATCGTCTGACGGTATGGGTTTCGTAAAGGTTATCAACGCATACTGATATTTTACCCTAACAAAAATTGCTAGACGCTAGAAGCCAGAAGCCAGCCGCTAACTAATCGTACCCCAAATTAGGAGCTAACCATTTTTCAACGTAATCAATGCTTACATTTTTGCGTTTGGCATATTCTTCTACTTGGTCTTTTTGAATTTTACCTACAGCAAAATACTTACTTGCATCGTTTGCAAAATAAAAACCACTTACTGAAGATGCAGGATACATGGCAAAATTTTCAGTTAATATAATACCTGCATTTTCTTCTGCATGTAATACATCAAACAACTTACGTTTTTCGGTATGGTCAGGGCAAGCAGGGTAACCTGGAGCTGGACGAATGCTATTGTACTTTTCACGGATAATTTCATCATCGGTTAATTGCTCATTAGGTGCAAAACCCCAATATTCTGTTCTTACCAATTCGTGCATTTTTTCAGCAAAAGCTTCAGCTAATCTATCGGCAATGGCTTTTATCATAATGCTGTTATAGTCATCATGGTCTTTTTCATAAGATTCTACCAAAGGCTCAATTCCAATACCTGCAGTAACAGCAAACATGCCCATATAATCTTGTTTACCACTTTCTTTTGGTGCTACAAAATCAGCCAAACATAAATAAGGTTGTCCATCGGCTTTCTCGCCTTGCTGACGCAAATAGTTGAATATTGTTGGTTGTCCGTTGTTAGAAATAATTACATCATCACCCACAGCGTTTGCTTCATAAAAACCAATTACTCCACGAGCAGTTAATAATTTTTCATTGATTACTTTATCCAACATTTTATTGGCATCATCAAACAATTTCTTTGATTCTACACCAACTATTTCATCATTAAAAATGGCTGGAAAACGCCCCACTAATTCCCAAGTTAAAAAGAAAGGAGTCCAATCTATTCGCTGGCGTAATTCTTCCAATGGAAAGTTATCAAATACTTTTGTTCCTAAGAATTTTGGTGCTACAATATTGTCAAAACTCACTGGAATTTTATTGGCTCTGGCTTTTGTTAAATCAACCGAATTCTTGTCTTTTTTACGGTTTTTATAGTCAATTCTAAACTGCTCGTATTCGGCTTTAAATTTCTTTTCGGTAGCTTCACGTTGGTCAGGACTAATTAAACTTGCCGCTACTGGCACACTTTTACTAGCATCTAACACATGCACAACTGGTCCGCTATAAACAGGATCTATTTTAACAGCAGTATGCGCACGGCTTGTGGTGGCTCCGCCAATTAACAAAGGAATTTTCATTCCTAAGCGTTCCATTTCTTTAGCCACATGTACCATTTCATCCAAACTTGGCGTAATCAATCCACTTAAACCAATCACATCCACGTTTTCCCTTATTGCAACTTCTAATATTTTATCAGCAGGCACCATTACCCCAATATCTATAATTTCATAGTTATTACATGCCAACACTACACCAACTATATTTTTTCCAATATCGTGCACATCGCCTTTTACGGTAGCCATTAAAATACGACCTTGGTTGGTAGTCATGTTACCATTTTTACGTTTTTCTTCTTCCATATAAGGCATTAAAACAGCAACGGCTTTTTTCATTACACGTGCACTTTTAACTACCTGCGGTAAAAACATTTTTCCAACCCCAAACAAATCACCAACCACGTTCATACCAGCCATTAACGGACCTTCGATTACTTGTAAAGGTCTGTCGTATTGCAACCTTGCTTCTTCGGTATCTGCTTCTACAAACTCAACAATTCCTTTTATTAACGCATGACTCAAACGTTCTTCAACAGTTCCTTTTCGCCATTCTTCGTCAATAATATTTTCTTTTCCTTTGCCTTTTACTCGTTCTGCTAATTCTAGCAATCTTTCAGTAGCATCGTCTCTCCTATCCAACAAAACATCTTCTACATGTTCTAATAATTCTTTGTCTATTTCACTATAAACTTCCAACTGACTTGGGTTTACAATTCCCATATCCATTCCGTGATTGATGGCATGAAACAAAAATGCAGAATGCATAGCTTCACGCACTTTATCATTTCCCCTGAACGAGAACGAAACATTAGAAACACCTCCACTAATTTTTGCTCCTGGTAAATTATCTTTTATCCATTTTGTACCATTGAAAAAATCTAAAGCATTTTTTCTGTGTTCTTCCATTCCTGTTGCAACAGGAAAAATATTTGGATCAAAAATAATATCACCCGCAGGGAAATGAACTTTTTGGGTTAAAATTCTATACGCACGTTCCGCAATTTCTACTCTTCGTTCGTAGTTATCTGCTTGACCTTGTTCATCAAAAAGCATTACAATAACCGCAGCTCCAAAACGTTTAACAATTTTAGCCTGACGAACAAATTCTTCCTCTCCACCTTTCATAGAAATAGAATTTACCACGCACTTTCCTTGCACGCATTTTAAACCCGCTTCTATAATTTCCCATTTCGAAGAATCAATCATAATTGGAACGCGTGAAATATCAGGTTCCGATGCAATTAAATTCAAGAAGCGAACCATTGATTCAACACCATCTATCATTCCTTCATCCATATTGATGTCGATGATTTGCGCACCACCTTCTACCTGCTGACGAGCAACAGCCAAGGCTTCTTCAAAATTACCTTCACGAATAAGGCGTAAAAACATCTTAGAACCCGTTACATTGGTTCGCTCACCCACATTTACAAAATTAGTTTCTTTTGTAATCACCAATGGCTCTAAGCCCGAAAGGCGTAATGTATAATCTTTATTCATTTTTGTTTTTTTTTAACCACAGAGTTCACTGAGATTTTTTTCACAGAGAACACTGAGGTTTTTTGGGTTAACCACAGAGTTCACTGATTTTTTTTCACAGAGAACACTGAATTAACTTTTTTCAATTTAACCACAGAGTTCACTGAGATATTTACACAGAGAGCACTGAGTTTAAATATTATATTTCTTTATTTAATTAGCTAATCTAACAATTCCGTCTTTTAAATATTTAACGTTAAAATTTATCAAAAGTCCAATTTTATAGTTGCCTAATTTTTGATAAGTTAATAATTGAGCTTTATGAACATCGTTCAATGCTTCAACAGATTTTATTTCAATTACCACTTTATTTTCAACCAACAAATCAATTCTATAACCAATATCTAGCCTTACTTCTTCATAAATAAGCGGCATTGGTTTTTCTTTTTCTACAAATAATCCTTCATGTTTTGTTAAACGATAATACAAACATTCTTTATATGCTGATTCCAATAATCCAGGCCCTAAAGTTTTGTGAACTTCAATAGAAGCACCAATTATTTTGCTTGTAATCTCATTTATCTCCATGCAATTTCTCTGTGACCTCTGTGAAAATCTCTCTGTGTCCTCTGTGGTTAAATACCCGAAACAGAATGTAACTCTCTAGGACTGTAATTAGCTGCCATATCTGCAATTGCCTTAATATGATCAGGAGTTGTTCCGCAACAGCCACCTAAAATATTTACCAATCCTTCCTTACAAAACTCTTCTACTTGTTTAGCCATTGCCGCAGGACTTTCATCGTATTGACCAAATTCATTTGGCAATCCTGCATTTGGATAGGCACTTACAAAAAATGGTGAATGTGTTGCCATTACTTGCAAATACGGACGCAGTGCACTTGCTCCTAAGGCACAGTTTAAACCAATACTCATCAATGGCGCATGTTGCATACTAATCAAAAATGCTTCTGTTGTTTGTCCTGATAATGTTCTGCCTGAAGCATCGGTAATAGTTCCAGAAATCATTACAGGATAATGTTTACCAATTTCTTCAAAAACTTCGTCTACTGCATATAAAGCTGCCTTGGCATTCAAAGTATCAAATATGGTTTCAATCAATAACATATCAACACCACCTTCAATTAATTTCTTGGCTTGTTGCTTGTAAGCTTTTACTAATTCATCAAAAGTTGTAGCTCTGTAACCAGGATCATTCACATCTGGACTGATAGATAATGTTCTATTAGTTGGACCCATTGCACCTGCAACAAACCTTGGTTTATGAGGTTCTTTAGCAGTCATTTCATCGGCTACTTCACGGGCTATTTTGGCTGAGTAATAGTTAATATCATCCACCAAATGTTCCAAATGATAATCAGCTTGTGCAATGGTTGTTCCACTAAAAGTATTGGTTTCAACAATGTCGGCACCCGCTTCAAAGTACAAACGATGAATGCCTTTAATAATTTCAGGACGAGTGATTGACAGTAAATCGTTATTACCCTTTAACGGATGCGGATGATTAGCCAAAGCTTCATTTCTAAAATCAGCTTCTTCTAATTTATGACGTTGAATCATGGTACCCATTGCACCATCTAATATCACAATCTTCTTTTTTAAAATATCGTATATGTTCATTTTTATTTTGCTTCTGGCCTCTGGCAGCTAGCTGCTGGCATTTGACCTTATTAAAAAAAACCTTACTAATAACAATCGGCTAGAAGCCAGTTGCTAGAAGCTAGATGCTATTGACTCTTCCAGTAAATTTTTTCCGATTGTGTGTTTGAAATCCGCTCGTGACCGAGACATTCATTCACTTATCAGTTCTCTCAAATTGAGATAGGTGTTGGCACTCCGCTACTAAGTAGTTTTTGCCAAGACATCATAGGGCCTATTCCCTCCGTCTTTCTGGATAAGTGGGGCAAATATAAAAAAGTATATGAATTATAAGAATTAAAAAAATAAAAGATTTAAAAATTACAAAGTTATTGGAGATGACAAAACAATTTTCATTTCGAATTTTTGTCATTTCGCACTCCGCATTTGCTTAAATCCAACCTTTTTTCTTAAAAGTAAGTAGTACTGCGCTCGAAGAAATAATCATTGCAACTATGCAAAGAAAAAAACCAAATGGTTGATTGGCTCCAGGAATATTAGTAAAGTTCATTCCAAACATACCTGAAATTAAAGTAGGTGGCAAAAATGCAATAGAAAAAACTGTAAAGCGTTTCAACACTTTATTTTGCTCTAAATTAATCAAACCTGTTAAGGTGTTTTGTAAAAACTCTAAGCGTTCAAAATTGAAAACACTGTATTCTATCAGCGATTGAATATCCTTGATGATGATTCTTAAACGTACTTTTCTGTCTTCCGGAAAAAGACTACTTTTTAACAAATTTGAAAGTACTCGTTGCTTGTCAATCATGCTTTCTCTGAGCATCATGGTACTTTCTTGTAAGTCGGTAATGTCTAATAAAAACTCGCTGTTAGGGTTTCTATCTGTACTTAAAGTTCTGCTAAAAACAGTAATTTCGTTCGAAACTCTTTCTATTAAATCGGCTTCTAAATCAATTCGTGTTTCTTGTAAACTCATCAATATATCAAAGCCTGAATTAAACATTTCGCTGTTGGCTTTCATTTTTCTAACTACATCGGCAAATGTTGACAAATCAGCTTGCCTGTAAGTATATAAAATACTGTCCTTTATAATAAATGAAACTGCATGTTTTTCGTATTGTCCATTTTCTAAACGAAGGAAATTACTATTTGCTGTAATCTCGTTATTACGTTCAAAATAACGTGAACTACTCTCAATTTCAGTAATTTCTTGAGGAGTTTGTATGCTTATATTGGTTTTACTTTCAATCCATTCTTCTTCTTCACTTGTAGGTGCTTGCATATCAACCCACATTATATTTGTGAGTAAACCTATACGTTTTACATCGTTATCTTTAAAAATTTTGTCGCCTTGCCTATAAAATATGCGAATCATGGCGGGCAAGATAAAACTTTTTTTTAAATATGAATGATGATGCTAAAAATATGAAGTATGAAGAATAAATTATGAATGATGTGGATTAAGTATCAAGTTAAATCATAAACCACAAATCATCTCAATATGGTAATATTACCTTTTTTGTTGTAGGTTTCATCGTCAAAACCAGTAAAAGTAACAATGTAAAAATACACTTCATTTTGAACAGCATTATTGTTCAAAACACCTTTCCATTTATCTTTTTTGTTGTTGGTTTCATAAATCATTTCACCCCAACGATTAAATATTTTCAAATTATATGTTTTCACAAATGAATTGGTCATGGTTAAATCATCATTCAAACCATCACCATTCAGTGAAATAGCATTTGGAGGATACACATTTGGCTGTTGGAACAAAAATACTTCGTTCGATTTACTTTGTGCTAATGGTCTATCTAATGCACCATCTGGCAAAGCTTCTAATGCATTTACATAATAAAAATAAGCACCTTCATCGTAATCAAACTTACTATCCACATGTTGGTTCACTTTTATTCTTACCAACGATTCATAAGGATTTACCAAATATCTTCTTAATATTTCATAGTTATTTACTCCATTCTGCCAACCTATATAGGCATTCCAATCAAGGTTATGTTTTAAATATTCCGACTTACCTTTTAAAAATATTGAACAAGCTATTTTACCCTGAGGTCCAATATTATCGCAGGTATCAAACATAATTAAATGATAACAGTATGATTGTTTATTTATGTCAACTTGTTTATCAATATAAAAAGTATCAGTCACATTTTCAAACGTATCGAGCGCATAGAAACTTACACCATTATTTTCCGATTTATACAAATAATATTTAGCAAAATCCTTTTCTTTACTTGGCGGCCAACTAATTCTAACATGGTTGTTGGTATCAACTGTTACTGTAAATAGTTTTTGTTGTTGAGGAATATATTCTCGCTGTTCAAAAGTACTTATGGTATCACTTGGCTGCCCTAATAACAAACATTTATTTACCCCAATCATAAAATAAGTGTAATTAATTCCTTTATTATTTGGTGTATTTCTATCTAAAAAATAGCGTGGTCCTTTGGTTTTTATGGTATCAATTACTTGGTAATTTTTAAAATCAATTCCTCTGTAAACCAAAAAATAATTGAACCTTTCTATAACCGAAGTATCGCCATAGTATACATAAGTTTGGTTATCATTACTTAAAGTCATACACAGCATATCTGTTGATTCTACAGGAGGCATGGCAATAATTTTTAGCCATATAGTTTTATTGCTAATGTTTGAAATTGGACAACTTAAATCTTGAACTTCTATATTTATAGGTATATACCTTAAAGCAAAAGCATCGCACGAAGGAGTCCAACAAAGTTTATTTTCTATGACATCTTTTCCAAATATTAAAGTATCAACTGTAGGCAATTCACCAATAGTTTTATTATTAAAAACAGAAGAAGCAATTCTCATAGTGATAGAATCGCCCATATCCTGAGCTTTTATTACAAAACAATTATTTTTATACACTTCAAAATCAATGGTATCTTTAATAATTTGAGCCTGTAAACTATCGTTTTGAGAAATTAAAGGTAAACTTTCAATAGTACTCAACGGTTTTGTTGCAACACCTTCAGAATCGCATTCATTAACACTTGTAATTTTATATGTATAATTTATAGTTCTATTATTAGGTGAATTATTATCTGTAAATTCATTGCTAATTTTCCCTACTTCGGTTAATAATTGGTAACCTGTATCGTTTATTCCTCGGTAAATTCTATAACTTTTTAAAAGCACTGAAGTATTAGTATCGCTCCAATTTAGTTGCGTTCTATTGTTTAATAATCCCAAACATTTAAAATTAGGTGGAGGCATTGTTTTCATTGGTTTGATACGAACAATGATTTCGCTTTTTGATGACCTTGGCAAAGGACAGCCATTGTCTTTTACTTCCGATGTAAAGGTAACTGTACCCACTCTAGATAACTCGCAAGTAGTTTGCCAGCAAAATCTGTTGGTTAAATTCCTATATCCTGCAGCTTGTTTATTTACAACAGGTTGACTCGTAAAACTTGATTTAAAAAAAGGAGAAGTAATTACCATGTAAAGCGAATCACCAGGAGTGCTTATATCACTTGCATTGATGTCAAAACAAATGGTATTTGGAATTTCTACTTCGTAGTATGTTCTTTGAATTGTAGAACCAGTATCGCTGTAATTAATAACCGGAGGAGGATTTGGCGTACATAAAACCACATTGAATTGCAACTCTAATCTAACTTCACCAATCTTTACACCATTCCTATATTCTTCTACTCTTATAGCTGCTACATATGTACCAACACTGTTTGGTGTAACACTTATTTCACCAGTATTTTTGTCAATATATAAAGTTGGCGAACCACTGATTGCATTTATTGCACTAAAACCAGTTGACCAAGTAATTGGAGTATATGGACCTGGAGAATTTATATAACCGGGCGGACCATTTGGATCATTTCTATCTAAGGTTCCATTTAACGGATTAACCAATGTATATACCATTGAATCATTATCGGAATCAGTAAAATTAAAGTTATAGGTAAATGGAACACCAACACACATCAATGTAACTGGATTATTAGTATATTTTGGTGTAGAATTATTGTAAATTCTTGGTGGAATTTCGGCATAAAAAGCTGTACTAGCATCACCTGGATTAACTATATTATCTATAATACTGTTTCTACAACAACGTTCCCAACTTACATAATAACCACCAGCATAAGTTAAACTTGCAAAACTTACAATTGCCGTAAATAAACCTTCTTCAGTACATTCAATGGTACTTCCACCACACTTGGGATTTATAAATTGTAATTTTTGAGAACTAATAAATGGCAATGTAAAATAAGTAGCCAATACATTGTTATTTCTTTGATAAACTCCAATTCTAATATTTGGTTTGTTAAAATCGGCTTGCGCACTTCTGCAATCACGCAATACTCTTAAAGTAATTTTATAATTATTTCCGCCTTGCCATTGTACGTCAAAAGCACCGCCAACAATGTGTGTAGCATAATTAGTATAGCTAACAAATATAAAAAATAATATGTATAAAGTTCTCTTCAAATAGAATGGCAATGTAATTTAAATTTTATAAAAAAATAAACATTGACAAAACTCCATTCAATTTTACATAAAGAAGATTTTTTATAGCATATTTTTAAAATAACTACCTTCTAAAATAGGTATTACTGGTGCTGTATTTTGTTGTAAACAATATTTTACATCATCAGTTTGGTTGTTTTGTAATTTAAATCGTTTTGCGTGTGATGATTCTCTTACTATGTTTTCTAAATTATTTATATTGTTTTCAAACAATAATTTTGAAGCCAATGCGCTATCGCAATCAATGTTAAAACTGGTTCCTATTTTATTTACTACAGCTCCAGCAAACAAAGTATCTTCTAAATTAAATTTATTTTTCCAACCAGCACAAAGTAATATCACATCGTTGTTTTGCTCTAATAACCATTTGCAAAGTATATCAATATTTAAAAAAGCACCAATAACAATTTGTGATGCTCCATTTTCACTTGCATACTTTATAGCTTTTGTTCCATTTGTAGTTGCCAATGCAATACTTTTACCTGCCAATAAAGGATTTTCGAATTCAAAAGGAGAGTTTCCTAAATCAAAACCATCAACCTTAATGGCATCTTTTTCAGCTGCTATTATAAAATCAAACTCTTTGAACAACTTACATTCTTCAACACTTGCTAAGGTCAATATTTTTTCTACACCAATTTTAAAAGCAACACAAATACTGCTAGTTGCACGTAAAATATCAATAACTACAACTGTTTTATTTTTTACATTATAAAATGGCAAAAGAGCAGGACTAACAATAACTTCCAAGTTTTTCATATCAAAATATTTATGCAATAATACACTACTTGATTATAAAAATGTAAATCATCATTCCAATACTTATATTTATTTTGTAATGTATTATATATAAATAAAATTTAGTTTTTGAAATAAGAAAAAAAATCATAAAATTGCGCCACTTAAAAGTAATAGTTTAAAATATATATATTGTACATTTACAATTGGTATTATAAACTAAAAAAAATATATAAATTTAAAAATGGCATATCTTTTTACCTCAGAGTCTGTATCAGAAGGACACCCAGACAAAGTTGCAGATCAAATTTCTGACGCACTTATCGACAATTTTTTAGCTTTTGACCCAGAGTCGAAAGTAGCTTGCGAAACATTAGTAACTACAGGACAAGTTATTTTGGCAGGAGAAGTAAAATCAAGTGCATACTTAGATGTGCAAGAAATTGCTCGTGGAGTAATTCGTAAAATTGGTTACACAAAATCAGAGTACATGTTTGAAGCAAACTCTTGTGGTATTTTATCTGCCATTCACGAACAATCAGCCGATATTAACCAAGGTGTTGACAAAAAGAAAAAAGAAGAGCAAGGTGCTGGTGATCAAGGAATGATGTTTGGTTATGCAACCAACGAAACTGAAAATTACATGCCTTTAGCATTAGATTTAGCACATGCTATATTGATAGAATTAGCAGCTTTACGCAGAGAAAACAAAGCAATTAAGTATTTACGTCCTGATGCAAAAAGTCAAGTTACTTTAGAGTACAACGATAATAATGAGCCAGTTCGCATTGATGCAATAGTTGTTTCAACTCAACATGATGATTTTGATACAGAATCTAAAATGTTAGCTAAAATTAAAAAAGACATCATTGATATTTTGATTCCTAGAGTTAAAAAGAATTACCCTAAATACGCTCATTTATTCAATAACAAAATCAATTACCATATTAACCCAACAGGCAAATTTGTAATTGGTGGTCCTCATGGAGATACAGGCTTAACTGGACGTAAAATCATTGTAGATACTTATGGTGGAAAAGGCGCACACGGTGGTGGAGCATTTTCAGGTAAAGATCCAAGTAAAGTAGATAGAAGTGCTGCTTATGCAACACGTCACATTGCAAAAAACTTAGTGGCTGCTGGACTTTGTACTGAGGTTTTAGTACAAGTTTCTTATGCCATTGGTGTTGCTCAACCAATGGGAATTTTTATAGATACATACAGAACTGCAAAAGTTAAAATGACTGATGGGGAAATAGCTAAAATTGTTGAAAAAACATTCGACATGACTCCTTATGGAATTGAAACACGTTTGAAGTTGCGTAATCCTATTTATAGCGAAACAGCTGCTTATGGTCACATGGGTAGAAAAAATGAAGTAGTTACCAAAGTATTTAGTAGCCCAGATGGTAAAAAATTAACTAAAAAAGTGGAATTATTTACTTGGGAAAAATTGGATTATGTAGAAAAAGTAAAGAAAGCTTTTAAACTTAAATAGTTAATCAAACAAATAGAAAGCCATTCGAAATTCGGATGGCTTTTTTTATGGGTTAATTTTTTATGTAGTTTAGAACCAAGCATATTTCGTCATTGCGAATAATGAAGCAATCTAATCTTAAGTTTGCTTCCTGCTTACAAATGACGTATTTATATAAATCTCTTATAATAATGCAAAAGCAAAAAAAACAGTCATTTTATATTGATTTATAGAGATATATTGCATAAAAAAAAGGCTTCTACAAAATGTAAAAGCCTTTTATTATTTAAAAACAAAATACTAGTATTCCCACATATCGTGTTCTTTTTCAAATAAATCTTGTTTAATTCTTTCTCCTTCTAAAATAGCAGCAACACCATTGTCTTTGAACTCAGCTCTGTCTTTTATATACAAATCTTGTTCATTAGACTGTTTAATGATATAACTTGAAAATTGTCTTGATTCAAACCAATCATCAAATGTTATTCTAGCTGCATCATTTTGACGGTTAAAAACTTCGTAATTGATAAACAAATGTCTCAAATCCATTTCAGTTACAGGAACCATAGGGTCTGCTTCTCTGGCATGGTATTTTAAAACACACAAATCTTGTTCATTTAATTCCACACCCCCAATAATAGGTTTAAACTGAGGAGCAATAGCAATTATCCTAACAAAATAAGTACTAAGTTTTTTATCAAAAATCCAATCTTCAATAATCCTATAACGCTTAATTCTATCAATAGGTTTAAAAACATTGATAATTGTGTCCATTACTGTTTGTTCAGGATCATTTGGATCGGGATTTTCAATAATAGCAGTATCAATAGTCATTGTAATAATTTCTTCCTGAGTAAAAGTTCCACTCAATGAATCATCTCTATAAGGAACCATTTTTCCATTTTTAATTGCTTCATAAACAATCACAGCCAAAGGATTTTTAGGCCAAGCCATAACTTGATTTTGCTTTTCCCTTACATCAACCATTCTAATAACTCTTTTAGAGGTAGAAACATCTGCTTCTCGTAAGAATGGCCAAGCTACAACTTTGCGTTCTTTAACTGCCTGACGATTATAAATGAAATCATCATAAACACCTTGTGCTTTTACATTTAAAAACACAATTAGCATTAAACTAATAGATAGAATACTCTTTTTCATAATTTTATTATTTGCAAATTGCAATTACACCTTTTGGTATTGGAACTAAACCTTGAGGTCCTTGAGCTTTTATATTAACAACTAAAACTTTATCTCCAGTTTTAACATTTTGTAAAATACCTCTGATTCTTGGTGGCACTAAATTACTACCATTTACAATTTCAAAAACAGAATTACCAGTTTTAGGTTGATAAATTATTGTAAAGTTCTTTACATCATACTTAATACCTTCAAAAGCAAAATCTTTCAACATTGTAAATACCGCATTTCCACCTTTAATTCTTGCAGGTTCTACTTCTCCATCAAAATCAATGCTTCCTAATTGAGGTGTTGGCTTAGGAATATTCTTTAACCTAAATAACATTTCACCCATTTTTTTAGTTGTACCATCAGCTTTTACAGAAACTGAAATAGTTAATTCTTTGGTTACATCAGCTGGCTGAACCATGATATTATACATACCATTTTGACCAGCAGGCGATAATGAACCAACAGATGTTGAAACAACTACTTGACTTGCATCAAAACCTGGCACTGAAATAGAAATTGGATTAGCAATAGCTCTATATACTACATTCATTTTAGTAGCTGATACTACTGCCAATGGTTGTGTTACAAAATACTCACCTTCAAATTCATACTTTTTTTCTGTACCATTTAACTGTCTTTGAGTAATTACTCCTTTGTATTTCTTTTCACCTTGACCACTTGCTGAAACAGAATATTTACCAATTCCATTTTCAACACTAACATTTGTACCATTAACTGATAAATCAAATGTTGAACGTGAGCTAGATGCAGCTAAAAATATATCAGCTTCATATTTTCCACCTGCAATTATATATGTTCCTTTATTTGGAATTACTTTTGCTTCAAATTGATCAACAACAACAGAAACGTTAGTTAATTCTTTTTTCAATTCATCTAATACTTGTGCTTCAGTGTTTTTTACATCATTCTCTAATTTAGTAAGAATGGTTGAAACAGCTGCCAAAGGTGAATGTTCAAATAATTCTGACTCCCAAGTTTGTTTACTTCCTTTAGCTACATCAGTATTTAAATCGCTTTGTACTTTTGATCTCAATTCTGGAGGTAAAACTTCAAGCATATCTTTTTTCCATAAATTGATATTTGCATTTAACTCTTTACCAATTTTACCATTGTCTTTCACAAACATCAAATTAGCATGTTTTTCCATGTTTGAAGCATCTTCAATTTCACCATCTGCTTTACCTTCTTTTCTACCTGAGTTTTTAGGTCCATTTCCATCAATTAAAGTAGCCTTCAAAGTACTAAGATATTTTAAAGCAGATTTTGCTACTTTATCACATTTTGCTGCTTGAATTTGTGCATTTTTACCTTTTGCATCAGTTGGGTTATTAGTTACATAGGAATCAATGGCTTTTAGCATATCAGCATTTTTAGTGTCGATATTCAACCCAGCTTTTTCCATACTCACTTCCACTAAGTGAAAGGCTTTTAAAATTTCGGCAGATACATTCAATGCAAGTAGTGCTGTTAGCACTAAATACATCATGTTAATCATCTTCTGCCTTGGTGATACATTTCCTCCTGACATTATTTTCTATATTATATTAAAAAACGTGTAATTATTACTTGAAATACTAAAAAACAAAAAGGAATTATCCTTTTACTGTCATAGCTGATAACATGTTACCATAAACTCCATTCAATGAAGATAAGTTTTTAGATAACTTGTCCATTTCTACTTTAAATGTTTCAGCTTGTTTAGTTGAATCGTTTAAAGTACTTACAGTTTTATTTAAACCACCAACAAATTCGTTGATTGATTTTAAATGATTGTTTGATTCAGTGATTTCTAATTCATATACTGAATTTAAAGAAGCTAAGTTCTTTGTCATTCTTTCAATTTGACCAGCATATTCTTTAGAACCTGCACTTGATAAATCTTTTAAACCTGTAACATTTTCATTCAAAGTACGGAAACCATTTCCTAAACTGTTAATCAAATCTGGACCAATTTTAGCTTCTTCCATCATTTTGTCTAACTGTTGAGTTAAACCTAATCCGCTACTAGATTTTACAACTTTTTTAGGCTCTTTAGAATCTAAACCTGATAATTCAGGATATACTAAAGTCCAATCTGGTTCTTGGTGTGGTTTTTCAAAAGCTGAAATAGTAAAAATAGCTGCTTCTGTTAATAAACCAACTGTTAGCATTGTATCTGCACCTTTCCAATGCGTAATTTTAAATAATGCTCCAACGATTACTACTGCCGCACCTAAACCATAGGCTTTACCCATGAACGACTTAAATCCTTTGCTTTCTAAGAAACTGTTTGCCATGTTTTTTTAATTTTTTTTGTTTAAAATGTTAGTTTAATTATTTGTTTGTTTTATTTTTTGTCTTTGTTTGAACGACCGATATAACTCATTACACAACGGAAACCAGTATATGAATTACAACTATCTTGGTATTCATAAGTTCTTGTTCCACATTGCAAATAATACGCTACGTCTTTCCACGAACCTCCTCTTATTACTTTACGTTTTAAAGTTTCAGCAACATCTGGATCGTCTTCAACAACTTCAAATTGATAATCAGGATTGTTATCATGTGAGAATAAATTTGTATTAGTTTCATAAGCAGTTGCTGTCCATTCGGCAACATTTCCACTCATATCATATAAACCAAAATCGTTAGGAAAATAAGAACTTACTCTAATTGGATAATGACCACCATCGGAAACGTACTCGCCTCTACCAGGTTTATAATTTGCCAATGAACATCCTTTCGCATTTTTTACGTAATAGTTACCCCAAGGATAATGATTTTGATCTCTTCCACCACGAGCAGCATATTCCCACTCATATTCTGTTGGTAATCTAAATTCAGTAACAGTTGGCTCATCTACATCGGTATAAAAACTATTCAAATGATTAGTTCTCCAATAACAGAATGCACGCGCTTGATGCCAGCTTACTCCTACTGCAGGATAATCATCATATTTTGGATGCCAAAAATAAACTTGAGATAAAGGCTCATTGTATGAATAAGTGAAATCACGAATAAATACCAATGTATCAGGATAAATTTTTACCACTTTTTCCTTTTTGAAATCAGCTCTTGAACGTTTGTAAGCATCTTGACGCTTTAAAGCAGCAGCAGCCTTTAAGTCAATATAGTTATATTTATATTCTAACTTACGAACATCTAACTGCTTTTGGCGGTAATAGCTTTCTGCTTCGTTATAATACATGTCTTGCAATGCAGAAATATCAGCATTTTTGTCAATTCTTTTATTATAATCTAAAGCTTGGTAAGTATTACCAAAACCATCATCTACTTCTTGAGTAAACTCCAATTTAGTTCTCATAAATGAATCAACAACTGCATAAACAAATTGGCGATATTCATTGTTAGTAATTTCAGTTTCGTCCATATAAAAAGCAGAAACCGAAATTTGTTTGTTTGGAGCTAACATTGCCATTGGCACATCTTGTTCAGTGGCACCAATATGAATTGAACCAGTAGGAATGTAAACTGTTCCTTGAGGTTGTGGATGAAACCACTGTCTGCGTCCTGGAACGCCAGTAAGTTCACCATTATTGGAGCTGCAACCTGCAAGAGTTACAGCTACAATGATTAACAATATTGAGTTTATTTTATTCATTTTTTTATCAAAAATTTTTAAATACAGAAAGGCAAAAATATAAATTCTATTGAAAAAAACAAGTTTATTAACAATAAAATGTAAAATGTATATTATTTAAACGTAAAGTATATTTTTTTATTATAAAATTCTAGTGTTTCTTATTGGAAAAATTATTTTAGGTGGTGGAGTATTGAACTTTAAACCAAAACAATATTTCAATGTTATTTCATGCGACCCTTGACTATATGATAATATATCGCTTGTAATTAAATCGTAACTATACATTAGATTCAAGGTATTATTTGCACCTATTGGGAAATTATATCCTGCAAGTACACAAAATTCTTGTGGAGTTCTATATGTTAAACCTCCAATTATTTTTTCACTATAAATGGCTAAGCAATTAAAATCAAAATTGTGTTTTGTTCCATCTGTTTTATATATAATGTTTGGATTCAAATCTAAATTTGGAATTATCTGTTGGTACGTAGCACCAGTCATAGCATAATAATGTCTTTCCATTACTATTTTAGATGTGTAAGTGTCTTTTGTTCTTTCTATAATAGGACTGTTTAAATGTAAGCTAGATAATCCAAAATAAAAATCATTGAAAAAACTCAATTGAGGTAAAGTATAATATAACCCAAAATCTAAATTAGGGGAAAAACCATTTACAACACCAGTTGGAACTTTAGGATCACCAGCTACATCTGGAACTAGTTTACTACCGTCTAAAGAATTTTGTAAAATTCCAATTCCCAATCCACCAGCTAATTTTGCACCATTATCAAATGGATGAATATAAGCCAAACTTAAAGTAGGAGCCAAAGTAGTTGCAAAACCTAATTGATCTTGCCATATATTTAAACCTATTCCAAATCTTCCAATATTACCATGAATTCCAAAATTTTGAGTAGATGGAGCATTACCTCTTTCTACTTTAGTTCCTGGATTTAATCCAGAGCCTTCGTTTACAAAAGCATTTCCGCCACCGTAACCAACCCATTGAGTTCTAAAAGTTCCGTTCACACAAATTTTGCCAGCAGTTGAACCAGCAAAACCTGGATTATAAAACAATTTATTATTCATAAATTGGGTAAACTGTGGATCTTGTTGTGCTTTGGTTTGATTAGATATGAAACCAATAATCAATATCAATATAGTAAATTTTATTCTCATCAAGCGATATATTTAAACATTACAGTTTTCAATAATAAATAATAAAATGAAATAATCAAAGATTTTGTATGATAGAAAAACGAAAAAAAATTAATTGTAGTATATTTTACAAAATAAAAAAATAATAAATGCCTAATAATTAAAAAGTTTGATAAAAAAAATTCGTAAAAAAATTTGAAATATTTTTTACTTTTCTTTGTTTATTTCAACAATATATTTGTCTATTGCACCCACCATTGAAGGAGTTTCGGGAATTGGTGCTTGAATATTTGCAACTAACTGTTCGTCTTTTATGGCCTTTATTGTAGTAGCACCCCATGCAGCAATTATTGTATTGTTTTGCAAAAAATTTGGAAAGTTTTCAAATAATGACCGAATATCTGCAGGACTAAAAAATGCAATAATATCGTAATTTACATTACTTAAATCTTGCAAGTTTGCAGATACTATTCTATAAAAATAAGCTTCTTTAAAAGAAATCTTACTTTTTTTCATGTACTTTTCTATGTCTTGTTTGCGCCAATCGCTGCAAGCAAAAAGAAACTTATCTTTGGAATGAGTTTTAAAAAGTGGAAACAATTGAATTTCTGTTCCTTTTCCAATAAAAACTTTTCGTTTTCGAACTTGAATGTATTTAGATAAATAATTGGCTATACTTTCGTTTACACAAAAATATTTCATTTCAATTGGCATTTCCAATTTTAAATCGGCACAAACTCTGAAAAAATTATCAACTGCATTGCGAGAATTTAAAATTATAGCTGTGTAATCAAGTATATTTATTTTTTGAGCTCTAAACTCTTTTGGACTTAAAGGTTGTACTTCAATAAATGGTCTAAAATCAATTTTCAAACTGTATTTTTTAGCAAGATCAAAATACGGAGAACGATCCGTTTCTGGTTTTGGCTGACATACAAGTACACTTTTTACTTTTGTGTTTTTCAACTTAAATAGCTATTTAAAATTTTGATAAATATTAACCAAGGACTTATTTCCAAGGCGCAAAGATAAATAAATAAGTAAAAAAAAGGCAATGTACTATTACTTATTTGATTTAATAGGTACCTGGAAATGCGATAAATTATGGCTGTAAAAAAAATTCCAACCATTGCAAAAAAGATGGTTTGCGTTAGTTGTAAACCGTTTAAATAAATATAAAACATAGAAAACAATAACAAAACAAAACTTAAAAAACTTGAAATTTGAATGGTATTTATAATCATTTTGGTTGATGAAACCATGTCGTTTAGCAAAAAACCTACTATAAAATATACCAAAAACTTAATTAAATAAATAGCTAGTATAGTAGCTGAAATAATCCAAACTAAAATATGATATTCAAATTCATTGAAGATTTGGTTGTATTCAAAAAATTGATTTAAAATAAGGGAAAAACTTAAAATATAAATAACAAATAAATGAACTGAAATCCAAGAAAACTTGGCATCTTTTAAACCATTAATTGATGAAAGAAAAAACAAATCGAAAACTAAAAAAGCAGCCTCTTCAAAGTTCCTTGGATTTGTTAATCGTATAAGTGCAATGTATAATATTAAACATAAAATAAACCAAATTTTCCAAGAATTGTAGTTTACATAAATTGGTTTTATTTGCTTTAAAAAAGGTAATTCCCTTTGGCTCGAAACATCAGATAAACCAATTGTGTTGGTTAATCCTGGAAATTTTATAGTTGGGTTAAATATTGTCAATAAAATTCGTTCATTTTTCAATGAATCGAGTAAAGAAAATGTATTTGAAATTTGTAACGCTGAATCTAATTTTACAATAATAGTTGAGTCATTTTTATCTGTTTTTATGGCAGTGTTTTGTGCATTTAGATTTACTAAAGCACTAATAAAAAACATACTTAAAAATATTCTTTTAAAAATCATTTTCTAAAAATAATTGATATAACCAAAATGTATTTTTGCGCTGTTAAATTCAATCGGATTTTGGAATTGTTTTCCAACTGCGTACACCAAAGTAAATAAGCCAGCACCACTTTCAAAAACCAAACCCAACCCCACTCCAAAAGGATTATCTGATTGATTAGTTTTTTGTACTTCGTTTAAATACCAAGCTTGGTTATAAAAAGCAAAAACATTGGAGTTTTTACCTAATAAATACCTCAACTCAGCATTTGCAATGGCAAACTTATTTGCAAATATACTTTGTTCATCGAACCCACGAAGTGTTTTTAATCCACCAATACGGAAAAGTTCGTTCAAAAAAAGACTTTCGGTTTGAAGCAATGCTGAATTTACTTCAGTTTTTACTACAAAATTATTGGTGATTTTTAAATATTTTTCAGCTTTAAAGTTTATTCTGTATTGTGTGTAACTTAATTTTACCGAATCGTATATTTTATAAAATTCACCTTTTCCATTATCTAAATTTAGGCTGTTAATAGTTGAATTTTTTATAATATTTTTTGTACCAATGGCAAAATCCATTTCAACAATAAATCCTTTAGATGGATTGGGTAAATAGTTAATTTTTGTTTTCTTAAAACCTATTCCATACAAATCTTTCTTCACATCATTTATATTTGGCAAACTTCGGTTAGCCTTAATAAAATTAGTATCTACCGTAATTAACGAAGTAGTTTGTGTAGCATAA
>Ga0247839_1003312_pt1 | contig 22495 bp, 13 predicted proteins | sample LaCruzMarch2015__6_FD_192405 | JGI IMG/M metagenome (GOLD analysis project Ga0247839, IMG submission 192405) | Freshwater microbial communities from meromictic Lake La Cruz, Castile-La Mancha, Spain - LaCruzMarch2015_16m | ecosystem: Environmental > Aquatic > Freshwater > Lake | place: Spain... | reverse complement strand
CCGTGTGAAAGATCAGCAACAAAAGGTCAACACCCAAACGGTTGCCTTGGCCCGCGACCTGCCACGCTTCAATATCCCGGTCGGCAACAACACCGTGACCTTGCTGCCGCACATGGAAGCCAGCAAGAACGCCGCCGCGGTCCAGAGCACGGCCGGCTGGCGCACCGGGACGCTACAGGATTTGATCGTGGAAAACCTGACCAAGGACCAGTCGGGCCGGCTCGTCAGTGCCAGCCTGCGGGTCATCTGGGAGGACTCCACTTGGGGCAATGACTACGATATGGACGGCGTCGAGCGTATCCAGTTCTGCGTCGGCCCGACAGCCTGTACGCAGGTCTGCAACGCTTGCAGCGTTCCCTGCAACACAACCTGCAACAGGTCCTGCACCAACACCTGCGAGACGAAATACCAAACATGCCTGAATGGCTGCAGCACCTCAACATGCGAGACCAACTGCTACAACACGCGCACGACCTGCAACACGGCGTGCCCCGCGACCTGCGCGACGACCTGCGCCAACACCTGCGCGAGTGAATGCAACACCACCGTCGCCGAGAATGAACTCAAGATCACGACATCCGTTCAGCAGGCGTCTGCCGGCAACGCACTATTATTCGGCTATACCATTGCCGGGACCGTTAGCGGCAGCACTCCGACCAACACGAAATGCGATGGCGCCTACCACGGCGACGGCGTCTATCGGGAGGTTGTTCGTACCGGCGGCAAAAACTTCAGTATGCTGACTGACCCGCAGGATACCCCGTCCAACAAGCCGGTCGACTGTGTGCGTAAATTCCAGGCCGGCACCAACACCGCCCGGCTTCCGGAGCACCCCCTGTGGTATGGCGCCAAGTACGGCGGCTTCATCGACGCCAATGCCAATGCGCTCCCGGACACCAAGTCTGAGTGGGACACCAATAATGACGGCGTTCCTGACCGCTTTTTCTTTGCCGACAACCCGGCGCAGCTGGGGAAATCACTGGAGACCTTCCTCGAGATCATCGCCACCGTCTCCTCCTCCGCCGCGGTCGTCGCCAACTCGGTGACCTTGCAAGAGAATACCTTCATCTTTCAGGGCCGTTACGACAGTGCGGACTGGTCTGGCGATCTGGTCGCCTTCCCGGTGAATTTCGTCGATGGGTCGCTGTCCACGCTGGTCTGGAGCGGCCGGTCGCAGATCGACATCCAAGGCGCCGCCGGCAACCGCCGGATCATTACCACCAACGCGGATCGCGTCGCCAACGGCTCCGCCACCCTTGGCGTCCCCTTCGCGTGGGGCAATACCACCAGCGATGACGATGACGGGATCGCGGATAGTCAGAAGTGGGCCTTGAGTGGCAATTGTGATGTCTGCACCGAAGAGGAACTGACCATCGGTGAGACCCGGCTCGACTACCTGCGAGGCAGCCGCACGCACGAGGCGGCCAATGGGGGGCTGTTCCGCACCCGTATCCATCTCATGGGGGACGTGGTGAACTCCACTCCGATCTATGTGGGAGAGCCCGCGGCCTTCTACCCGGACGATCTGGATGCAGCGCCTTACAGCACCTTTGCCGCGGCACAAGCAGAGCGCCAACATGTCATCTATGTCGGCGCCAACGACGGCATGTTACACGGATTCAAGGCGGCCAAGACGACCAGCGAAAGCGGCGGCGGCGCAGAGATATTTGCCTTTATCCCGCGGGCCGTTTACCCGAAACTCGCGGCACTTACGGCATCCAATTACCGGGAGTATCACCAGGCGTACGTGGACAGCGGTGCCACGGCGGGAGATGCCTATTTGCCGGGGAAACAGAACTGGAGAACTATCCTGGTCGGCGGCTTGGGCGCGGGCGGACGCGGGATTTATGCACTGGATATTACGGAACCTGCCGACTACCTGATCAGTGAGGCAGATGCGGCCAACCAGGTCTTGTGGGACATCGTCGGCGGCGACACCGGTTTCACTCATCTCGGGTATACGTACAGCAAACCGGCGATTGTGCGCATGCCCGACGATACCTATGGGGGTATCTGGACCGTCGTGTTCGGCAACGGCTATGAGAGCCCGGACGGCAAGGCCGTGCTTTATGTCGTGGACGCCGAGACCGGGACACGCAAAGCCGAGATCGTCGTCGATGAAGGGCCGGACAACGGACTGTCCAGTGTCGCCCCGGTGGACTACAATGGAGACGGGGACGTTGACTATATCTATGCAGGCGACCTCAAGGGCAATCTGTGGCGCTTCGAGACAGCCGACAACGCGGGGATGATCGTCTCCTTCGCCGGCGATCCACTCTTCAACGACGGGGTCAGCAGCGGCGTGGGCGCCGACCCGGTCACCACCGCGATCACGGTCCGTCCCGAGGTCGTCAGCCACCCCGTACGCGGTGTCGTCGTCCTGTTCGGGACCGGTTCCTATTACCGCAAGGGTGACGGCGGCAACAGCGACCCCAAGAACGACCGCATCCCTCACCCGAGTATTATCAATGCGTTCTACGGGATATGGGACAAACGCGACGGGACCAGCGACATCGACCGCAGTCATCTGTTGAAGCAGCAGATTCTGGGAACGGCCGTCGCGGGCAGCTATGATGTACGGGTGACCAGCGACCACCCGATCAACTGGCATCTCGGCACGGGCAAGCCGACCCCGAGCGACCCGCCCACCCACCTGGGTTGGTACCTGGAGCTTCGCCAACCATTGGAAGGCGTCGGCGAGGGTGAGTTGCAGGTGACTAATCCGCAGGCGCGCGGCGGACGGATCATCTTCACCACGCTGATACCCGCCGACACCACCACCGCACTGTGCGACTTTGGCGGCGACGGCTGGCTGATGGAGTTGAACGCGCTGACCGGTGGACGCATGACCGAGGTGGTGTTCGACCTCAATGCGGATACCTACTTCAATGCCGCCGACCTGGTGACGGTGCGGGAGCAAGGGACTGATGTCAAGCGCGCACCTTCCGGCAAGAAATCGCTGGTCGGCATTATCCAGGAACCTGCCATCATCAGCGCCGGCACCAAGGAGTATAAGTATACAAGCGGCGCACGCGAGGCGGCGATTGAAGTGACACTCGAAAACCCCGGCGACCCGGAACGCGGCCGACGCGCGTGGATGCAACTCCAATGAGGCCTTGATCATCATCCCGGCCGGCCGGATGCGTCAGGCGGTCAGGTGCGGTGAGGAACGAACCACCGGCGGTTGGTGCGGTTCGTTCCTCACCGCACCGGTCTTGATCGTCGTTCCGCCCGTAGGGTGGACAAGCGCTAGCGCAGTCCACCGAATCCCGCGCCGCCGCTGGTGGACTGCGCTGCGCTTGTCCACCCTTACGATACTGAAAGCCGCTTCTACGGCCGGACCGATGATCTACACCCGTGTCACACTCCATGAACAGGTTCGGAGGAAGATCCATGTCAGGTCGCTCGCATCGGGCCTTCACCCTCGTCGAGTTACTGGTCGTCATCTCGATCATCGCCGTGCTGGCCATGATCGCCTATCCGAGCTACCAGAGCCACATTCGTAAGATGCGGCGGACCGACGCGCAGCAGTCCCTGCTGCAGGTTGCCCAGCAGTTGGAGCGCTGCTATAGCCGCTATCGCCGCTACAATCATCCCGACTGTCCACAGGTGTCGGACGAAGACTCCACTGCCATCAGCCCCGCCTTTCACAATGACACGGAATCAACAGACGACGACGGCTGGTCTATCGACAATCATTATCTGCTCTCCGGCACGTTAACCGCCGAGGCATTCACCCTGGTCGCAACCGCGCGTGACAGCCAGGCGGCCGATACCGACTGCGCCAGCCTACAGTACAGTCACACCACGGCCCGTGCAGCATTCAATGCCGCAACTGAAAACACGACCGATCTTTGCTGGTAGCGTCTTCAGATCCGTTCACTAACAGCGGGCCGCTCATGCCAAACTTGATCGCTTCTCCGATTACGACAACGACACGGCATTCGTTCAGGGTTCGACTGCCTGCGCAGGAACGGGAATGCCCGCTACCAGACCCACGGTCGGCCAGCCATCCGCCGGCAGCCCCCGCCGCAACTGCTCCTGACGGACCGCCGCGCGGGTCTTGGCGCCAAGGATGCCGTCCGCCGCACCGACCGCATAGCCAAGCGCCAGGAATTTCTCCTGCAACCGCTTGAGTTCATCAATCGATAGACCGGGGTCTGGCGTCCCGCGCCGGGCCGCGGGCGCCCCAGCCAACCGGCCGGCGAAATAGGCAGCCGTGGTCGCGTACACTATCGACTGATTCCATCGCTGAAAGCACGCGAAGTTCGGGTAGGCAAGAAAGGCCGGACCCTTGTGCCCCATGGGCAGCAGCAAGCCGGCGGGGAGTTCGTCGCCGTTCAGGTCCGCTCCAGAGACCCCTCGCACCCCCCACGCAGCCCATTGCCGCCGGGGCCAGGTGTCAGCGGATGCGATCTGCTCCCAGGGCAGCGCCTCAGGGAGGCTGACCTCGTCCAGCCAAGGCTCACCGGCGCGCCAACCCAACTGCTGGAGAAACCGCGCCGCGGTCAGAATCACGTCCGGCGCACTGGTCTTCAGCTCAACGCGGCCGTCGCCATCCCCGTCGGTTCCGTAGGACAGGTAGTCCGCGGGCAGCAACTGGAGCTGGCCCAATTCCCCAGCCCAGGCACCGGTGAGGGCCTCCGGCCGCAGATAACCCAGATCAACCAACCGCAACGCGGCGAGCAACTGCGGGCGAAACAGGTCCGGACGCCGACAGTCATGCGCCAGGGTGGCCAGGGCATCGAGCGTGCTGAACCTGCCCTGCACCGCGCCGTAATCCGACTCCAGCCCCCAGAAAGCCGCAATCGGCGGAGCCGGCACGCCGAATCGCTGCTGCGCCTCGGCGAAGGACTCCGCGAAACGTTCCGACTGGGCCTTGCCGGACTTCAGGCGAAAGGCATTCACCATCCGCCCGGAAAACGTCCGCCAATCCTGGCTGAACACTTGCTGGGACTGATCGCGGGTCAACACCTGCTCGCTCCGCCGCACCCCGGCGAGCAGGGTGACCGCGGACGGGCCGACTCCAGCAGCCTGCGCCTGCACCCGCACGCCTTGCAGCCAGTCACCGAAATCGCCGCCGCACTCAGCGCGCCCTGCCGGAGCGACACCCGCGGCGCCACAGAGCAACACCAGACCAAGACACCACACCTTCATGCGATCCTCCGCGTCGCGCGGCCCACGCCGGCTCCGATGATTAGGTCATAGCGCCTTCGCACCGGAGGCCTCGATCAAGATTCCGACCACTTGGGCTCGCCAGGTGCGTAGCCAGGCCATCCTGGCCTGACACCGTCAGGGCTGGAAGCCCTGACTACGCACGCCGCTGGCCGGGATTAAGATCAAGGCCCGTTTGCCCAACGTGCCCAAGCATGCCATCGTCTTACCAAAGCAATATTCTTGCCACCCTCTCAAGGCTTTACCAGAGCGGCCGACTAGGGATTGCAAATCAATTCGCAATTTGCGCAATTGCCAATTTACGCCTGAGGGGCGCCTGAATCGCGCGACGGGTGCCGGGATCAAGGAACCGACGGAGCACACCACCGCCGGCGCCGTCATGTCGCAAAAAGAAAGCATACGCGACATAGGGTTACTGTGATCCCCCGGTGAAATCGACCGCGCCGGAATGGCGCGCGTGTCGAACTTCGTGAATGGCATGGTTTCTGCTTTCGACATATTAAGGCAACGTAACACACCCGGCCTGATTCGCATCCCGACTGAGTCGGCCCGAATCCCCGCGCGATCAAGTTCACGAATCACACGCACAGCCTCTACGAGAATACGATGAAAACATTGAAGAAGATGCACGGCGTCACCCTGGTCGAACTGATGATCACGGTCAGCACCGCCGCCTTGGCCCTTGGCCTCGGCGTACCGGCGTTCGGTGGTATCCATACCAGTATGCAGCGCGGTCAGGCCGTCTCCGAGATGGTCTCTTCCTTCACACTCGCCCGCAGCGAGGCCGCCCGCCGCGGCGTTTCGGTGTCGATCTGCGCATCGACCGACGGGCAAACCTGCACCGCGGGCGACCTGCCGAACTGGCGCAACGGCTGGATCGTGTTCACCGACGCCGACGAAGACCACGTGGCGGACAGCGAAATCGATGAGATCATCCATGTTACCCGCTTCGATCAGACCGCGTTCTCGATCGTTCCGCCATCCATGACCAACGCCACCGAGTCACGCCCGCATGGTGTCACCTTCCGCGGCACCGGCTATCCGGACGTGGCCGGCACTTTCAATTATTGTGACAGCGGCGCATCCCGCGGCCTGGACTTGAACTATCTTGGACGTATCAACATCAACGAGAGTGATTCAGGCTGCTCATGATCGTCCGCGCTCACCGTCACGGGGGCTCTGCCATGCAATGTCGCGGGTCGCGGGCTGACCCGCGCGGCTTCACCCTGGTCGAGGTCCTGGTCACCGTGGTGGTCACGCTCGTGGCGTTCGCCGGCCTGGCGACCGCCCAAGTGCTCGCACTGCGGGCCGCGGGCAGCACCTTGACGCGCTCTCAGGCCACCGCCCTCGCCTACGACATCGTTGATCGGATGCGCGTGAATCGGGGTGAGAACGGACTGCTGTTAACCGCACTTGGCGGCGGCTACGACAACGCGACACTCTGTAATGCCGACACCCGGCACGCGAATGATGCGCGCCCGTGCGCACTCGACACCCCCCTGGCTTTCGATGACGACGATCGGGTCACCCTCGACCTGTTCGCCTGGTGGCAGACCATCGACTCCGCCAAACTCCCCGATTGGTACGCCGGGATCAAGCGGACCGACGACCGCTTCTTGGTCGCGGTACAATGGAACGACGCCCGTGCCGAGCGCGCGTCCGCGCCGCAACGCAACTCATGCCTCGGCCCAACGATCTCAGGCGCCATTCAGGAAGTCTGTGTGATGACCCAGCTATGAGGATCGAGCAGCCCCAGCGCAGGTTCCGCCCGGGCCCGGCAGCGCCGGCCCCCGGTATCGTTGCGCGCGGCTTCAGCTTGATCGAGATCATGATCTCACTCACCCTCGGCCTGGTCGTGATCGCCGCCCTGGGCCAACTCTACGCCGGCACCAGGCAGGCCACTGTCCTGAGCGACACCATGGCCCGGCTCGACGAACATGGACGCTTCGCGGTGGATTTTATCGCCACCGATCTGCGCATGGCCGGCTATCTCTCCTGCGGCGGCCCGACCGCGTCCCTCGGCAACGCCGTCAAGGGCGGCCAGGCCGGCGGCAGTTGGCGGTACCAGACCGGCGGGATCGAAGGCTATGACGGCGACGCCACCGCAACCAAAGCCCCGCCGTCAGACTTCACCGGTCTGTTCAAATCCGGCACCGACATCCTGATCGTGCGGCGCGCTGCCATCGATCTCGAACGCAGCATGATCAATGACAATGCGGCGAAGATGAAGCTTGGGCTCAAACACGGGTTTGAGGTCGGCGAGGTGCTGGTCGCATCCAATCCCGCCTGCACCCAAACGTCCGTGTTTCAGGTAACCGGTCTGACTAATCAGACGACGCCGGGCGACACGGCCAATTTCGACACGATCCTGCATGACACATCCGCGTTGGAGCCAGGCAACTGCACCGATCGCTTGTTCGGCAGTTTCGACTGCAGCAGCTCTGGCGACGCCCAAACCGGCATCTTCCGCCCCGGCTCGGTGGTCAGCCGCTTTGCCGTCCACGCCTACTTTGTGACCACGGGTGATTCACCTACACTGATCCGCAAGCGTCTGGGACTCGTCGGTGGCGCGATCGGCCTGATCACCGAAGAACTGATTCGCGACGTGGAGGACTTCCAGGTCTTGTACGGCCGTGACACCGTGAAGAACTCCAGCCTGTCGGTGGACGACTATGTGACCGCCGACCGGGTCACCGACTGGACGCAGGTTGTCAGCGTGCGCTTCCTGCTGCTGCTGCGCTCGCAGGAAAAGAACATCCGCACCCAAGCGGCCAGTCTGACCTACGAGAAGCTCGTCAACGCCGACATCCCGGCCAGTGGGCGCATCAGCACCGCACCCACGGACCGCCGCTTACGGCGCGTCGTCGGCAGCGTGGTTGCCTTGCGCAACAGCAAGTATGTGCCGTGAGCACTCAGCCGCACCTCATGCCCCTGATGGCCGGGCGCCGCAGCCGCGGCAGCACCCTGATCGTCGGGATGTTGCTGCTGCTGCTGATGAGCGTGGTGAGCCTCACCGTGCTCAAGGCCATCAAGACCGACGAGCGCATGGCCGGCAACCTGCAAGACCGCAACCTGGCCTTCCAGGCGGCCGAGTCGGCGCTGCGGGAGGCCGAGGAATTGCTGGTGCAGCCCTCGCTGCCGAGTTTCGTTGGCAGCAACGGGCTCTACCGCTTCGACGACGCGCAGGTACCGGCCGCGTTCGACCTCACCAGCACCAATGCCCGCACCTATGGGCATGATCTGATCGGGATCGCGCTGCGCCCGCGCTACATCATTGAGATGATGGAGGCTGGGGTAGAGCCGGGTAACAGCCTGGGCATCGGGGTCAACAACGTCAGCGAGCGACGCGCGACCTTTCGTATCACCGCGTTGGGGTTTGGCGGCTCGGCGACCACCCGCGTGGTATTACAGAGTACCTATCGGCGTTGAGCCGGCCAGCCTTGATCATCTGCGCTATAGGGTGGACAAGCGCAGCGCAGTCCACCAGCGGCGGCACGGGAGTCGGTGGACTGCGCTAACGCTTGTCCACCCTACGATGCTACAGCCTCGACCTCCAGTGGCCGGAGCGCTGATCAAGGCCGCCGCGGGGCTGATGGTGGATGCGCTGCGCTTATCCACCCTACGAAACCGGGGCCTTGATCATAAACCCGGCCACCGCGCGATCTGCACGGTCACCGGTCCGCACAGCGGACCCTACAGGTCACGGTGTTACCGTAGGGTCCGCTGTGCGGACCGTCCCCGACCGGCCGGAACGATGATCAAGGCCGAAACCGGCTCCGCTGTAGGGTGGATAAGGGGCGCCGCTCAGTTTCAGGGACCCGGCACGTCGGTCGCGCGCCGCATCCACCAGAGGCCGCACGGTGCCGCCAAGATTTGGAACTGCCGCCACCCGGTCGGCGGGTTTGACTTACGTGCATTGCAGTGGAGTCAGGAACGTTTCAGCGAGGATCAGAACATGAAGCATCCATCACTTAGCTTTCTCATCGGCCTGCTCGCCGCCGCCGTCATGGCGACCGCCGCGGCCGTCAGCGACATCGCCACAACCCCGCTGACCGTCACCCAGTCGGTCAAGCCGCGCGTCCTGTTCGTACTCTCCAACGATCACGCGCTCTATTACAAGGCCTATACCGACTGGAATGACCTGACCGGCGACGGTATTCCGGATACCAGCTATGTGCCTGATTTCGCATATTACGGGTACTTTGATTCCACGAAATGCTACAGCTACGTCACCACCGACGGCGGGCGATTCGAACCACAAGCGACGGCCCCCAACCCGAATACGCCGTATTGCGATGAGGTGGCCGGGGAATGGAGCGGCAATTTTCTCAACTGGGCGACCATGTCGCGCATGGACATCGTGCGCAAGGTGCTTTATGGTGGCCACCGTTCCACCGACACCGCCACGACGACCGTCTTGGAACGCGCCTACATTCCGAGTGACGCCCACAGCTTCGCCAAGTATTATGAAGGAACGGATAGCGCAAAACTCACCCCCTTCAATACGCCAAAGCTGACGCTGTGCAACACCACCTACGCCGACTCCGGGCAATCTCAAGACATTACGACGCCACCGCAGATCCGTGTCGCCAAGGGCGATTTTCGTTACTGGGCCGCGAACGAGCGCTGGCAGTGCACCTGGGACAACGAGCAAAACTCCAGCTCCAGCGGAGACAACACCACCGGCTCGAAAACCACCGATCCGAACAAAAGCAACGACGGGCTGGGCGAAAAGAACTATAACGCACGGGTCCAGGTCTGTGTCGCGGGAAAGATCGGGGCGGAAGAGTGCAAGCGCTACCCCGACGGTCATTACAAACCGGTGGGGCTCCTGCACACCTATGGCGAGGATAATAAGCTTCTGTTCGGCCTGCTGACCGGAAGTTATGCCAAGAATAAATCGGGCGGCGTGCTGCGCAAGAACGTCTCCGCCTTCAGCAACGAGGTCAATACCAAAACCGACGGCACTTTCACCGAGGCGGCGGGAATCGTCGCGACCCTTGATCGCCTGCGCATCGCTCGCTATCAATACGGCAGTGGTAAAGGGTATTACAACGAGACCGACTCTTGCCCCTGGGCCTTATCCCTCTTCGACGAAGGCAAGTGCAGCAACTGGGGTAACCCGTTGAGCGAAATGTATCTGGAATCGCTGCGCTACATGGCCGGACTGACAGCCACCTCAGAGTTCAGCGCGACCGATGATACGTACATCACGGGGCTGACCAAAGCGGACTGGACTGACCCCTTGAACGACGAGAATGACCCCTTGGACGACAAGAACTGGTGCGCTCACTGCGACATTATCGTGCTGAACGCCAGCGAGTCGTCCTACGATAACGACCGCATGAATTCAAGCGGCTTGAACGGATCTCCAAGCGCCGCCGATAAAACCGACGCGGTCGGGGACAGCGAGGGGATCAGCGGCCATGACTTCTTCGTGGGGGAGAACGGCACGGACAATAATCAGTTGTGTACCGGAAAACAGGTCTCCGCGCTAGGCGACGTCCGTGGCGCCTGCCCCGGCGCGCCGCGTCTCTCAGGCACCTATTACGCCGCCGGCCTGGCGCATTGGGCGCACACCAACGATGTCCGTTCCTTGACCGGTGAGCAAACGGTGACCACCCGCGCCGTTACCCTGTCGCCCGCCGCGCCTAAGTTGGTCATCCCGGTTCCCGGGGGCGAGCGCACCGTCTCCATTCTGCCCGCCTGCCGCAACCTCACCCCCAATCCGGACGGCAACTGCGCCATAGTCGACTTCAAGATCCTGGCGCAGGACATCGACGCCGGTACCGGCGAGGTCTACATCAACTGGGAAGACAGCGAACAGGGCGGTGACTATGACCAGGATATGAAAGGTACCCTGAGCTATGCCATCACCGGCAATACCGTGACGGTGACGACGAAGGTCGACCGGAAATCGACTGATCATAAGCTGGGATTCGGTTATGTCATCGCCGGCACCACCCAAGACGGGTTTCACGTACACACCGGGATCAACAATTTTCAATACACGGACCCGAGCGGCGTCACCGGCTGCACGACCTGCGACTTGTGCTCAAACGGAGTTTCCGAGAAGCTCCCGTGCCCAACCGAGCCGAAGGCGTGCTCTAATTGCAATGTGACGCTGGCCGCAACCAGCGTAACTTATACCCTCGGCGACTCGACCGCCAGCTTACTGGAAGAACCCATGTGGTACGCCGCCAAGTACGGCAGTTTCGTCGATACGGATAAGAATCAACTGCCGAATCGACCGGCGGAATGGGACGCGGACAGCAATGGCCGCCCCGACGGATTCTTCTTTGCCAGCAACCCGACCGAATTGGGGCCGTCGCTGGCGCGCTTCCTCGACATCATCTCCACCACCTCGTCTTCCGCCTCGGTCGCGGCTAATTCGGTGACGCTCAATACCGACACCCGCATCTATCAGGCACGCTACGACACCGATAACTGGACCGGAGACCTGATCGCTTTCCCGATCAAGCCCGACGGCACACTCGACGATGCCGCCTGGCACGCCCAGGACCAGATCGGCATCCAGGCCAAGGCCGGCACCCGCCGCATTCTCACCACCAACGAAGACACTGGCGACGGCGTTCCTTTCCGGTGGAGCGACAGCAATACCACCGGCATCGCCGCCGCCCAAAAAGCCAACCTGAACCGGGCCTGCCCGACGAGCTGCACCCCGGACACCGCGGGCGAGCAACGGCTCGACTACCTGCGCGGCAGTCAGGCGAACGAGATCAGCCAGCCAAACGGCACGCTGCGCACGCGCGATGCCCTGCTGGGGGATATCGTCAACTCGGAACCGGTCTATGTCGGCCCGCCGGCCGCCTTTTTCCCGAACGACCTGGAAACCGAGATCTACCAGGACTTTGCCAACACGCAGGTCGGGCGCGCACATGTGCTCTATGTCGGCGCGAACGACGGGATGCTGCACGCCTTCATGGCCAACAACGGTGATGAGCTCTTCGCCTACGTGCCGCGTGCCGTCTACCCGAAGCTGAGCGCGCTTACCACGCTCGCATACCAGACAGCTCACCAGTTCTATGTCGACCTCGGCCCCACGGTGACTGACGCCTATCTGGGCGCAAGCAAAAAATGGCGCAGCGTCCTGGTTGGCGGACTCGGGGCCGGCGGGGCCGGCATGTTCGCCATTGATGTGACCAATCCCGCGGCATTCCAAGGCAGCGAGACCGATGCGCGCGCTCAAGTCCTGTGGGACATCGTCGGCGGGGATGCGGGCTTCGAAGATCTGGGTTACACCTTCAGCAAGCCGGCTGTCGTGCGGCTACCAGACAACAACCACAACGGGGTCTGGGCCGCGGTCTTCGGCAACGGCTACGAAAGTGCCGCGGGGATAGCCGCACTCTATCTCGTCAATGCCGCCACCGGCGAACGACTGGAAGAGATCCTTGTGCAAGACCTGACGGACAACGGGCTCTCCAGCGTCATGCCGATCGACTATGACGGCGATGCAAAGGTGGATTACATCTATGCGGGAGACCTCCGGGGCCGGCTGTGGCGCTTTGAGCCCAATGCAGCCGGCGGCTGGGAGGTTTCGTTCGGAGGCAAACCCTTATTCCAGAATAGAACCGAGGATAGCGTGACCACGACTGAGTCACATGAGGAATGTAAGATCGTCACGGTGGACGTATGCATCAAAACTAAGAAAGGACAATGCGTGCAATACGGAAAGCAAGATCAAAAGCAATGCGTCACGGTCCCCGGGAGCGAGACAGTGACCCCCGGAACCTATCAGCCCATCACCGTCCGCCCAGAGGTGGTCCGCCATCCGCAAGGCGGCGTCATGGTCCTGTTCGGCACCGGCTCCTATTACCGGACCACGGATCGCATCCCCAACACCGACCAGGCTAAGATCAATGCCTTCTACGGCGTCTGGGATCGCTTCGACGAGACCAGCGATATCCGCACAGAGCACCTGTTGGAGCAGAAAATCGTCAAAGAGCAGACCCTCGGGGACTTCGACATCCGCGTGACGACCTCCAACGAGATCGTCTGGCACAAGACCGACGACAAACCCGAGGGCACTCCGCCAAGCACTCACCTCGGCTGGTATCTCAGACTCGTGCACCCGGACGAGGGCGCGCTCGGCGAGATTCAGGTCACCGAGCCGCGGGCGCGCGGCGGCCGCATCATTTTCACGACCATGATCCCCTCCGACGTGGTCTGCGACTTCGGCGGCGACGGTTGGCTCATGGAACTCAACTTCCTGGACGGCAAACAGGTCAGCGAGGTGCTGTTCGACCTCAACGGCGACGGGGTCTTCAACGTCCTGGATCTGGCGCCTATTCAGCAAGAGGACGGAGAGACGGTCCTCATCACCCCTTCCGGCAAGAAGTCCAAGGTTGGGCCGATTCAGGAGCCGGCGATCATTGCCGCCGGGACCCGCGAATATAAGTTCGCAAGCGGGGCCAAGGACGCCGGTGTCGAAGTCACCACCGAGAACCCGGTCGACCTGAAAGGCGGACGGCGCTCCTGGCTGCAGGTGCATTGATCCCTCCGCGGCCGGCCGGACACCAGTCCGACCGGCAGCCCCGTGCACCTGAAAAGCGCAGATCGCACACCAAGCCGCCATTTTTCAATGTGTTATCTGCGTCAAACGCGATAGTCGCATGTTGGGGCGGGTTTCAAACCCGCCCCTACGCCAAGGCCATGTCCGGATATCAGGTGCGAAGGCTCTATCGGCGCTTGGTTGACTCAACTGAGGCGTTGATCATCGTTCCGGCCGGAGGGTGGACAAGCGATAGCGCAGTCCACCGAATCCCGCGCCGTTGCTGGTGGACTGCGCTGCGCTTGTCCACCCTACGATGTCAAGTGGCCGGAACCGTGACCAAGGCCTCGGTTTCGAAAGTTTTCTCGTTCCCACGCTGCAGAGTTTGTGAAAGTATTCGCTCCGAACCCGAAAACATCGCAATGCCGTAGGTTGGGGTGAGGAACGAACCCCAACATTTCAGCGCCTTACGTTAGCTGCTCGTTGGGCTTCGTTCCTGACACTGGTGGCGAATTCACTAACCCATTGAAGAAAATCACCTACTATTTTTTCTTTCAACGGGTTACGGGGTTCTCCTGGCATTTCGCCACCAGTGCCCGAGTACTCACCGCATCCTACGCGCTTGAGCCTGGGAGCCCGATCCAGGGTTTTTCACGAAGACACGGAAGAAAGAGAAGAAATCCTCTCACAAAGACACAAAGATAGAGAAGCCTTTCATGGCTTCTTATTGCTCTTTCTTCTTCGTGGCTTTGTGTCTTTGTGAGAGCATCTTCTTTTTCGGCGAGAGTCGGTATGTTGGGGTGAGCGAGAGCGAACCCCAACGCTCCCCCTAGGGGCGAAATGCCCGGAGAGCCCCGTAACCCCTTGAAAGCATGTTCAGGAGACGCTGGGCTTCAATGGGTTAGCGAATTCGCCACCCGCGTCCGTTCCTCAGCCCAACCTACAAGGAATACTTGCCCATACTCTAGTGCCGCGAAAGTCCACAACGCCGCAGAGTTCGAGAGTGTAGGGGTCAGAGGGACGGAGGCCAGAATCCTTTTGGAATTGCTGTCAGGCGCCGATTAGTGCTCGCGTCAGGTGATTTCAGGGATAGGGATCGGCCGGCATGCAGAGGGCGACAAAGGCCGAGAGGGCGACTAAAGTCGCCCCTACAGTCGCCCCTACAATCGCCCGACAGTTGCCCCGACAGTCGAACGGAAGGCGGCGTGCGCATCAACCACACCCATCGTCGCTCGCCCACGGCGGAAGCCAGCCGGAGGCGCGCACCTCGGCCGGCGCCTGAGTGATCAGCCCGGAGCGCAAAATCGCCGGCACGAACACCTCCCCCGCGGCAACAAACGCGGCTGATGCAACCTTGCGCCTTGTCACCCCCGCCTTCGGCGTGTCTAATCGACCCCCAGCAACACGCCAAGAGTCCACGCCAAGAGTCTCCGTCCATGCCCCTTCCCAATGCCGCAGAGGTCCTGGCCAGCCCTGGACTGGTCGATGATTACCTGCCGCTCCCCAACTGCTTCGATGAGATGCGGCCGGGCGCGGGCGAGGTGCGCCCGCAATGGCGCTATCTGCTGGACGCCTTGCGCACGCTGGGCCCCGCGGGTATCGAGGAGCGCTACCGCGAAGCGGCACGGATGTTTCGCGACAACGGAGTCACCTATAACCTGAACGGCGACACCAAGGGCATGTCCCGGCCCTGGGAGCTCGATTTGCTGCCCCTGCTGATCCGCAGCGAGGAATGGGCGGTGCTGGAGCGCGGCCTGATGCAGCGCGCCGAGTTGTTCAACCTGATCCTGCTGGACCTCTACGGCCCGCGCGAACTGATCAAGCGCGGCCTGCTGCCGGCCGAACTCATCGACGGCTATCCCGAGTACCTGTTCCCCTGTCACGGCATTGAGGTCGCCGGTCGGCGCCCGCTCGTCCACTATGCCGCCGACCTGACCCGCACGCCGGACGGCGAGTGGCGGGTGATTGGCGACCGCGCCCAGAGTCCGCTCGGGGCCGGCTATGCGCTGGAGAACCGGGTGGTGCTCTCGCGCGTCATCCCCAGCCTGTTCCGCGACTCGCACGTGCACCGCCTGGCCGGGTTCTTCCGCACCATGCGCCGCACCCTCACCCGGCTCGCCCCGGGGCGGGACGGCCACACGCGGGTGGTGGTGCTCACCCCCGGCCCGCAGAGCGAGGCTTATTTCGAGCACGCCTATCTGGCGAACTACCTGGGGTACACCTTGGTGCAGGGCGGGGACCTGTCGGTGCGCGACGGCGCGCTCTGGCTACGCACCCTGGGGCGCCTGGAGCGCATCGATGCCGTCCTGCGCCGCATCAACAGCAGCGACAGCGATCCCCTGGAACTGCGCGAGGATTCCTACCTGGGCGTGCCCGGCTTGGTGCAGGCGGTCCGTGCCGGAAACCTGGTGGTCGCCAATGCGCTCGGCAGCGGGGTGCTGGAGCACCCGGGCCTGATGGCGTTCCTGCCGGGACTGTGCCGCCACCTGATGGGTGAGGACTTACACCTGCGCGACACCCCCACCTGGTGGTGCGGTGATCCGCAGGCGCGCACCTATGTGCTGGCCAACCTGAATGCGCTGGTGGTCAAACTGGCCGGCAAGCCCCCCGGTCGGCGCTGTGTCTTCCCGGCAGAGATGGATGCGGCGGCGCGCGCCGCCCTGGTCAGCGCGATCCAGGCCGCCCCACACCGCTATGTGGCTCAGGAGCGCGTCACGCCCTCCACCGCCCCGACCCTGATCGGTCAACGCCTGGAACCGCGTCCGATCACGCTGCGCACCTTTCTGTGCGCCGAGGATGACGGCTACGCGGTCATGCCCGGCGGGCTCGGACGGGTCGCACTCGCCACCGGCGGCGCTACCCTGGTCAGCAACCAATTGGGCGGGATCGGCAAGGATGCCTGGGTACTCGCCTCGGAACCCGAGCGCCAGGAGACGCTGCTGATCAGCGGGGAAACGCAGAGTCCGACCGTGACCCAGGAGAGTGAGGTCTCCAGCCGGGTCGCCGACAACCTGTTCTGGATCGGGCGCTATGCGGAGCGGGCCGAGGGCCTGGTGCGGCTGTTACGCATGACCATCTTCAAGCTGTCCGAACGCGCCGATCTGGTGACCACCAAGCCGGACACCTATTTCATGCGGTCACTGCTCGAGGCCCTGACGCATCAGACCCAGGCGTTCCCCGGCTTCATCGGCGCCGGCGCGGAGGCCCGGCTGCGCAGCCCGCTGCCCGAACTGCTCTCACTGATCGCCGATCCGGCCCGGCTGGGCGGCTTGCCCCAGACGCTGCAGGCCCTGGGGCTGGCCGCGTACTCGGTGCGCGAGCGTCTCTCGGTGGACACCTGGCGCATCGTCAGCGACATCGAGGCACGGCTGCATGCCCTGACCGGCAACCCGCCGACCCAGCCCTCACAGGCCCTGGACGAACTCGACCCGCTGGTCACCTCGCTGGTCGCCTTCTCCGGGCTGACGCAGGAGAACATGACGCACAACGAGGGCTGGCACTTCCTGGAGACCGGGCGCCGGCTGGAGCGCGGCGCGGCCCTGGCCGGTCTGCTGCGTTCGACCCTGACCCCGCTGAACTCCGAACTGGATGAAGCGACCCTGATCGAAGCCATCCTCGGAGTCACCGACAGCACCATCACCTACCGCCGTCGCTACCGCGCCGGCACCCGCGTCGGCGCCCTGCTCGATCTGGTGCTGCAGGATGAAGGCAACCCGCGCGCCCTGGCCTATCAACTGATCGCGCTGGAAAAGCTGGTCACCGAAATGCCCAAGGGCGAGTTGGCGGTAGGACGCACGCCCGCGCAGAAACTGGTCATGAAGTGCCTGACCGGGGTGCGTCTGGCCGAGATCGACACCCTGGCACAGGCCGACCCGCACACCCATCGGCGCATCATCCTGGAGCGCGTGCTCAAGGACCTGGAATCCGACCTGGCGGCGATCTCGGACGCCCTGACCGGCCAGTATTTCCGCCACGAGGAACAGCCCCACAGTCTGTTGCGACGGATCGGGGTGGTCAAGTGAGGAACGCGCGATGAAGTACCGCATCAGCCACCGGACCCGCTATCAGTACGCGGAGCCCGTGTCGCTCTGCCATAGCCTGGTTCACCTGAAACCGCGCCAAGGCCACTATCAGCGCTGTCCGTCGAGCCAACTGCGGGTCGACCCCTGGCCGGCGGTCAACCGTGAGCACGAGGACTTTTTCGGCAACCGGGTGAACTATTTCTCGATTCAGCAGCCGCACGAGGCCCTGGAAGTCACCGCGGTCAGTGAAGTCGAGGTGATGAGACCAAATATCCCGGACCTGTCACGCACCCCCGCCTGGGAGTTGGTCCGTGACCTGCTGGGCAATCGGGAACACCCCCGGCTGGCGACGAAACAGGTCTACACCCTGCCCTCTCCGCAGATCCCCCTGGACGCCGCCGCCCGTGCCTTCGCCGCCACCTCGTTCACCCCCGGCCGGCCGCTCCTGGAGGCCACCTGCGACCTCATGGCACGGATCTACACTGAGTTCGCCTATGACCCCCACTTCACCACCATCGCCACCCCGATCGCCGAGGTCATGGAGCATCGGCGCGGGGTCTGCCAGGACTTCGCCCACATCGCCATCGCCGGCCTGCGCGGCCTGGGGCTCGCCGCCCGCTATGTCAGCGGCTACCTCGAAACGCTGCCGCCTCCCGGCCAGGCCAAACTCCAGGGCTCAGACGCGTCTCATGCCTGGTTCTCCGTGCTGGTTCCCGAACTGGGCTGGGTCGATTTCGACCCCACCAACAACCTGATCCCCGGCGAGCAGCACATCACCACCGCGCTGGGCCGTGACTTCCACGACGTGACCCCCATGCGCGGGATCTTTTACGGCGGCGGCTCCCATGAACTGACGGTGGCGGTGGACGTGAATCGGGTGGAGGGTTAGGGGGGTTCACTAACAGTTAGACAGGATGATGAGCTCAGATAGCGCAGGTTACAGTGTTCCACCCGACGGTATCTGAAGATCCTCAAGGAACTCTGAAGCCGGCTCGACGCCGCTGACGAGCAAACAATCTCGCGCCCGCGTGCAGACGACATACAGCAAATGGCGCTCGGTGTTGTAGACCTCTTCCAGATCGCTGTCGTCGGTCACGGTCTCGATGCGTGCCTGCAAGGGAACGATCTCGTCGTCGCACGCCATCACGGCGACAGCACGAAACTCCAGGCCCTTGGCCAGATGCATCGTGCCAATCGAAACATGCCCGTGGCTCGTTTCGACGTGCTCGTCCAGCACCTTGAACGGCACGCTGGTCTTGGTGACCGCCTCACGGGCGCGGTCGAGTTCGGTCGCGGAGCGCACGAAAATGCCGATCTCGTGCGAAGCGACACCCTCGTTGACACGCTCACCGATCCAGGCGCCGACGGCACTGGCCTCTTCGTCCGGGGCATTGAAGACGCTCACTCGGGGCTGAGGCCCGTTGAATGCCGAGACGGTGCCGCGACGGTCTTCCGTGTTGCCATCAACGTCGGACACCGCCGGCCCCAGCAACCGATCCGCCTGGGTCCTGATCTGGTGCGACGTGCGGTAGTTGATCTGCCAGGCATCGACGAGTTCTTCCCACTCCGTTCGCAGGAAACCAAGGCTGAACTTCTGACCCATCGCGGCCTCGCTCGCCTTGGCGATCAGGTGAGTCGTCAGGTCACGCGAGGCAATGTTCGGGGGGCCGAGGTGACGCTCGTAGAGCCGCTCGCCGATGGCATCCAGGGCTTGGACCTCCAGGCGCTCGGCCAAGCGCGGCTCATTGCTGATCAGGCGCCGTAGTTTGGTTCGTAGTGCGTTCGCCAGCGTCTCGGAAAAGGTGGTCAGCAGGATGCGGCTGTCCGGGTGCTTGCGGGCGAGGAACACCGCACGATGCAGCGCGACGATGGTCTTTCCCGTTCCGGCCGAGCCGCACACCCGCGCCGGCCCCGCGAAATCGCGCTCCACCCACTGGCGCTGGGCCGGATGGAGAAAGACCGTCCACTTGTCCCAGGGGTACTCCAAGGCGCGCTCAAGCTCCTCCAGATCGCCCATGAGGCGGAAGCGCCGCTGGGCGTCGGGATGGGCGAAGGGATCGACGCCGGGGACTGCCAGCGGTCGGGCTATGGCCGGCTGGCCGCCGGTGGCCAGTTAGAGCAACGCCTCTGCCGCCTCTGCCGGGAGATGGCCAGCCAACTCCAGCAGGCTGTCCTCGTTGGCCTGGCGCACGTCCGCGAGCCATTCGACCGGGATGCCGTAGCCCAATAGCTCAGCATCGGGCCGCTGAGCGAACAACGGCGGCTTAACCGGTGCGGATGGCGCAACTTCGACGTACCGTGGGACCGCGATCTCTTCGACGCGCTCGCGAATCTCCACCAACTGTGCGGCGCCGGTCCGCGGATGGGTCTCCAGTTTGCGCCGCTCGGCCCAACTGTAGGCGCGGTCGTGGTGGTCCACGTAGCAAAGCAACAGGCTGTCGGATGACCTGTGCACGATCAGTCGGATATCACCGCTGGCGCGCACCGACCAGAAGTTTTTGTCTCGCGCGTCATCCAGCTTGTGGAAACTCAGTCCGGGATTGGCCGGATTGACCTGAAGGTCGAACGCCGTGGTCTTGACAGCCTTCTGCTCGTCGCCGGTCAGGCGGGCGAGGCTGTCGGTGAAGGTATCGGCGATGCGGAAGTCCATCAGTCGGCCCCCTCCGCGCGCGTGACGGTATCGAGCAGCAGCCGATCCAGCACTGAGAAATCGATGTCGCGCGGCATGGGAACCGAGGCCCCTTCGAGGCGCGCGAGTTCGGCCGCGATGTAGTCGTCGATGACCCGCTGCGGCGCGCCATGCTCGGACTCCAAGGCGCGACGCTTCCTGGCCAGCAGATCGGCGATGGCGTCCCGCAGGGCCGGCTCGGTCACCAAGGCGTCCACCAGGTCCTGAAACCGCATGGGGGCAACGCCGCGACCTTGCTCGATCCACCGAGCGGCCAGCAACGGACGCAACACGTACAGGTACTTCTTCAGGCGTACCCGCTCACCGAGGAGATAGGTGCGGTAGTTACCACGTGCCATGTGGACATAGTGGTGGAAGGAGCGCTCGGGTCTGTGAGTGCACCGGGCCGCCAGACGGATCGCTTCAAGGAACCGCGCATGGGCGCGGTAGACAACGGGGGAGTCGAGCCATTCGACCAGGGTTGCGTTACCTTTCTTAAGCAGTCCAAGCGCCTTGCGCAGCTCCCACCCATTGATATCCAGCACCCCGGAGATTGGCACCTCGATCACATCACGCGGCGGACTCACCCGCAGATACCAAGCCAGCGGATGCACGTACAGAAACCGCACGTCGTAGTCGCTGTCGGGAGAGGCGAAGCCCCAGCCCCGGCTGCCCGACTCGCACGCGAACAGTATTCGCACATCGTGGTCCACTTCGATCGTTGCAAGGTGCTGCTCGATCTCCGAACGGATGGCGGGATCGATGGGGTGCGCGGTCTGGGTATCCATCAGCCGCCCCCTAGGTCGGCGCTGCCTTCCAAGCCGGCCGCCACGGTGGCCACCGATAAGTCACAATCCACGTAGCGAACGGTGACGCCAGGGGCGGTCGCGCCCTCGTCGCAGCACTCCTGCAGCACCTGCGCCAGCCGCCGGCCGGCCGCGTGGCACCTGGATCGATCGGACGCTTGCAGCAGAACGAACCGGTTTCTGCCGTTCCCGGTCGAGCGGACGAACCCCGCGGGCAAGGCGAAATCCCGTTGCACGGTGGCGAGCCAGGCACGGAAGGCCGTCAACGCCTCCCAGCGGGTGAAGTAGCGGCCGGGCCAGGTAGCCTTCAGCGGCTCGCCATCCACCGCCATCAGCTCATGTCCGTCGCCGACCTCGAAGAACCCAAGGTCGATCGCCGTCCCCCTGGGCCAAATTGGCGTCCGCCGGCGGGGTGCATTGCGATCCAGGTCCAACAGGCGCTCCAGGGCCCAGCCATCGATGTTCGGCTCAAACTCGTCGACCCGGACAGTCTCCAACTGCGGAAATTCCATGCGCAAGTGCTCCAGCCCGTAGACCTCGGAGAGATCGGAGTGGGCGTTTGGTCGGGTCGCCCAGTCGCGCAGTTCGCGGAGCATGTCGCCGATCCATCCCTCGTAGTCCTCGCGCGGGAAAACCAAACGCAAGAATCCCTGGGACGGCAGACAAGAATCGTCCAGCGCCGGGCGCAGCCCCTTGATGTCCAACTCCCAAACGACGGTCCACGTGTCGGGATGGCTAACCAAGACCGCCTCTTCGATCCCTGTATCCGGCGCGTAGCCGCAATCGCAGGTCAGCAGGTAGTGAGCCCCAGGTTTGACGATCGATTCCCACAGGGCCAACGGGTCCCAGACCACGCCTCGGTCCGCTAACCGCCCTTGGCCACCTGAAAAAACCGGGGTTGCCTGCAGTACCAGATAGGGGGGATCGGCGAAGATGATCTCCGAGTATCTCGAACGCCAGCCGATAGAGCCGGGCAGTTCCAAGGCAGGTGGCTGCCACTTACCTCGTCCGCTTCCAGCAGGGTCGTTCATCGGACGGCCTGCTCGCCGGTGTCCAAGTGGCCCTTGAGCGCCTGAGGCACCCTGAACACCTTCATCACCTCATCCCCCAGATGGTTGATGACCTTGACCGCGATGCGCCCGGAGGCGGGTTTGGGAAAGGGGCGCGACGTGTCGCTGTTGAGGGTGGCCCAGGCTTCTTCGTTGATCTCGGCCTTGAGGGTGGTCTTCAACGCCTTGTAGGGGTCGGCGGCGCCCAGGAAGTAGGCGTGGCGGACGAAGAAGCTCTCCTCGTTGTAGTCGGTGTCGATGAA
>Ga0247839_1003291_pt1 | contig 22582 bp, 18 predicted proteins | sample LaCruzMarch2015__6_FD_192405 | JGI IMG/M metagenome (GOLD analysis project Ga0247839, IMG submission 192405) | Freshwater microbial communities from meromictic Lake La Cruz, Castile-La Mancha, Spain - LaCruzMarch2015_16m | ecosystem: Environmental > Aquatic > Freshwater > Lake | place: Spain... | reverse complement strand
GAAGATCAGAAACTTCATCGACTATTTCAACAAGACGATGGCCAAGCCGTTCCGCTGGACCTACCAGGGAAAGCCGTTGGCAGCCTAGGTTGACATGGTCCGAGCACTTTCATCGTGCGGTACTAGTCCGGCGGTCGGATATCGCCAAGGACGTGTTAGCTCTTCAGGTAATCGCCCTGTCGATCACCCGCTCCATATCGTCGTCACCAGGGCCATGACGCCCCTATTTTCGGAACTCCGTGTGTCCAGGGGGCCGGGTCCAGGTCTTCGGTCGAGCACATCGTTTGAGCCTCAAACAGGCCCCGTAGGCTGGGCTTCGGCTGACGAACCTCTCCAGCAGTCGAACACCCTGACTGGGATGTGCTTTTCAGCGGGTTCTGAAAAAACGCAAAAGGTGCGACGCAATTTGCGAAAACTCCATGTCGACCGCGAGTTTGTTACGTAGAATTCCGGGACTCGGCTTCGCCCGAAACCCATCTACGCCCAGGGATTGCTCCGAACCGCGATGAGCGTTATCGTCCGCCCGGCTAGCAGTACGTGATCGAAGTCGCTGTGTTGCTTGGTGCCTGAGACACACTGTTTTCCTTCGCGCCAAGCGATCGTCTCGTCTGAGTGCTGCTGCCGGCACCTGGAGGTTGGCAAACGAGAAAGCAAACATCATGCCAGCAAGGAAGTTTCCGGCCTTTGAACCTGCGCACGTTCACGGATCTGATTTTCGCACTAGTATGTTACGTAACAGAGTTGTGCAGTTGACTCATTGGCGTTACAACTATTGGCGGTTGGTCGGCGGACGGAAGGTCTTGCGGATGGCCGGGTGCCAGGGTCAGCGGAGTATGTGCAACCAGAAGCGGTTCGGCACGCCACCGGTGTGTCGAACGGGTGTCGCGCGGGCCTGCGGCACGAGACGTTTACACATTCGTTGGAGCCAATCCACCAGAGCCCGAAATTTTTCAGATCGACTGTACACGATTTATTGTCATCTGACTGCCGGACAAGTCGGAGCGGTGACCACAAACACGCGTTTTCGCGAGGGTATGCAATGGCAGCCACGGAATCCCGAGCGCTTCTCTATCTCAGGCCGCCGGTCGCGGAGGATTCGTTCTCCGCTGAGCTGAGTCTGCGGGGGTGGAGTGTCCATCCGGCCTCGAATCCCGAAGAGGCCCTTGAGTTGATCAGTCAGCATGAGTTTCTGGTGGGCTTGGTCCACTGGGACGGATCGCACGGGGATCTGCACTCCTTGCGATTGGAACGGGAGCATGTGCTCCAGATGCTCGATGCGAACAGCCACATCAACTGGGTGGCATTGCTGGCCGATGCGGCGAGTACGTCGCGGCCCGTGTCACGTGTCATCACGACGCACTTCTACGATTACCACACATTGCCGCTTGATCCGGACCGGCTCCTGGTGACCCTGGGGCACGCCTACGGCATGGCCGAGATGACGCGGTTTCACGCCGAGCCGAATCCTTTCCATGCAATCCATCACGAAATTCTGGGACGGAGCCCGGCGATGCGTGCGCTGATTCAGAGCATTCAGAAGGTCGGCGCCATCGATCTGAATGTGCTGATTCGCGGCGAGAGTGGGACCGGCAAAGAACTGACAGCACGTGCTGTGCACCGCCTCTCGCACCGCAGCAGTGGTCCGTTCGTCGCGGTGAACTGCGGGGCACTTCCCAAGGATTTGATACAGGCGGAGCTGTTCGGGCACGAAAAGGGGTCTTTTACCGGGGCGGATCGCCGTCGATTAGGGCGGATCGAATCGGCGCAGAACGGGACGCTGTTTTTGGACGAGATCGGCGATCTGCCGATCGAACTGCAAGTCAATCTGCTGAGGTTCCTGCAGGAAAAAACGATTGATCGGATTGGTGGGGCCAGCGAGATCCAAGTCGATGTGCGCGTGATCGCTGCAACCAATGTCAATCTCGAAAAGGCCGTGGAGGAGGGGCGCTTTCGCGAAGACCTTTATTACCGGCTGAATGTGTTGCATCTGGACATGCCGCCACTGCGCGAGCGTGGGGAGGATGTCGAGTTGCTGGCGGGACACTTTTTTCGGGAGTTCGCCAACAAGATCAACCCGAACCTCAAAGGGCTCAGTCAACAGTCGATCGATGCGATCAACGCTTACCCCTGGCCCGGAAACGTCCGGGAGATGATCAACCGAATCCAGCGGGCGGTGGTGATGTGCGAGGGACGATTGATCAGTCCGCGTGATCTCGGCCTGGATCAGGACGCGCCGAACTGTTCCCTCATGACTTTGGCCGAGGCGCGTGCGAAGGCGGAAAAGGAGGCGATCGAAACCACGCTCAGTGCGGTGCGCAACAATGTGTCCAAGGCGGCGCGGCGGTTGGATATCTCACGGGTGACCCTCTATCGACTGTTGGAGCAGCACGCGATCGACTGGCAGCGCGATCGAAATTCCTGAGAATCTGCGATGTGGAGGGGCGACTGAAGTCGCCCCTACAGTCGCCCCTACAGCCCCTGCGGATCTTGCAGGCATGCGCAGTCGGGATCTTTATTCCTGGGAATCGCCGAGGGTCAATCAGCCTGGCGACGCAGGAAGGCCGGGATATCCAGATAGTCGAGATCGTTATCGATCGCCTCGGCGGTATTGCCGCCCGCGGTTGCCCCCTTGCGGTAGATTGCCGGACGCCGCTCCATTTCGGCATAGTCCGGGCGGCTGTCGTCGCTTTCCGCGGGCACCAGGCGCATGTGCGGTTCGTCGCCGCTCTGACGCATGATGGAGATGCGGCGCGCCCCCAGGCCGGTGGCGACGACGGTCACACGCAGTTCGTCTTCCAGGTCATGGTCGATGACGGTGCCGAGGACGACGGTCGCGTCGTCGTCGGCGAAGTCGCGAACGGTGTTGCCGACTTCGTCAAACTCACCCATGGTCAGACTTGCGCCGGCGGTGATGTTGACCAGAATGCCCTTGGCGCCCGCCAGGTCGATGTCCTCCAGCAGGGGGCAGCGGATGGCGGCCTCCGCGGCCTCGCGGGCCCGATGCTCGCCGCTGGCGGCGCCGGTACCCATCATGGCGACCCCCATCTCGGACATGACGGTCTTCACATCGGCGAAGTCCACGTTGATGAGTCCGGGACGGGTGATCAACTCGGCGATACCGCGCGTGGCATTGAGCAGGACGTCGTTCGCCGATTTGAAGGCCCCCAGCAAGGTCATGTCCTTGCCGAGTACCGCGAGCAGCTTCTCGTTCGGGATCGTGATCAGCGAGTCGACATGCTTGGCCAGGTCGGTGATGCCGTCCTCGGCAATCCGCCGCCGCTTGCTGCCCTCGAAGGGGAAGGGCTTGGTGACCACGGCGACGGTCAGTATACCCAGTTCTTTGGCGACCTCGGCAACCACGGGTGCCGCCCCGGTGCCGGTGCCCCCGCCCATGCCGGCGGTGATGAAGACCATATCCGCGCCGGCCAGGGCCTCGGCGATGCGCTCACGGTCCTCGAGCGCGGCTTGTTTGCCCACCTCCGGGTTGGCGCCGGCGCCCAGACCCTTGGTGATTCCCGAGCCCAGTTGCAGGATGGTCTTGACCTTCAGGCCCTTGAGCGCCTGGGCATCGGTGTTGGCGCAGATGAAGTCCACCCCCTCGATGGTGGACTCGACCATATGATTGACCGCGTTGCCGCCGCCACCGCCGACGCCGATGACCTTGATCACCGCATTCTGGCTATGGGTATCCATCATTTCGAACATCGTTGCATCTCCCCTGAGTGTTGTAGGTAACCGAAAAAGCCTGAAACCCCGTTCGTTCCCGCCCATGGCGGAACCGCCCCCCCGACTCGGCACGGGCGCTCGCGCCCCCGTGCCACGGAGCCGCAGCTCGCGGCCCCTCAACTGATCGTCCGCACGTGCATCGTGCATCGCCGGTACCGCCCGCGCGCGTCCGACAGGGCGTCGGCACGCTCCTGAGCCCGGTCGCAACGGCCGGCGGCTGAGCACAGCTCACGGCTAGAAATTGCCCCGGAACCAACTGCCCATGCGCGACCAAACGCCTTTGATGCCCCCGCCGGCACTGAGGTCGGGACGCTTGGCGAAGCGGTTCTGGCGGGCATAGATCAGCAGGCCGACGCTGGTGGCAAAGACCGGGTTGCGCATCACCTCATCCATGCCGATGACATACTGGGGTGTGCCCAGGCGAACCGGCATGTGGAAGACTTCCTCCGCCAGTTCGATCAGGCCCTGCATCTTGGCGCTGCCGCCGGTGAGCACGACACCGCCGGCGACCAGGTCCTCAAAGCCGCTGCGACGCAACTCATTGCGCAGCAGGGTGAGCAACTCCTCGTAGCGTGGCTCCACCACCTCCGAGAGCGTCTGGCGCGAGAGCCGCCGCGGCGGGCGATCACCGATACTCGGGACCTCTATGGTCTCACTGCCGGCAGCGAGTTGGGTGAGGGCACAGGCGTGCCGGATTTTGATCTGCTCCGCATGCTGCGTGGGTGTGCGCAGCGCCACCGCGATGTCGTTGGTGACCTGATCGCCGGCGATCGGGATCACCGCCGTATGGCGGATGGCCCCGTCGGTGAAGACGGCCATGTCGGTGGTGCCGCCCCCGATGTCGACCAGGCACACCCCCAATTCCTTCTCATCCTCGCCGAGCACCGAATAGGAGGCACTGAGTTGTTCCAGGACCAGATCATCGACCTCCAGGCCACAGCGGCGGATGCACTTCAGGATGTTCTGGGCCGCACTGACCGCACCGGTGACCATGTGCACTCGTGCCTCCAGGCGCACGCCGCACATGCCGATCGGTTCGCGGATGCCCTCCTGGTCGTCGATGATGAATTCCTGAGGGAGGATGTGGAGTAGTTGCTGATCGGCGGGGATGGCGACGGCCCGCGCGGAGTCGAGCACCCGATCCACATCCGCCTGGGTGACTTCGCGGTCCTTGATCGGCGTGGTGCCATGAGAATTGAGGCTGCGGATATGGCTGCCGGCGATTCCCGCGTGGACCGAGTGGATCTCGCATCCGGCCATCAGTTCGGCCTCTTCCACCGCGCGCTGAATGGACGCGACGGTGGACTCGATGTCCACCACCACGCCTTTCTTCAGACCACGGGACGGATGGGTCCCGACCCCGATGATCTCGATCTGGTCATCGTCTTTCAGTTCGCCGACCAGGGCGGCGATCTTGGAGGTGCCGATGTCCAGGCCCACCAGCAAGTTCTTGTCGTTACGTCGTGACATGCCGTTGTTAACCCCGTTTGCCTGTTCGCTCTTGCGGCGTCGCCCCCGGGCGTGCGGGACCCACCTGTGTTAGTGCCGGCGACGCCGTCCGGGTCGCGGCCCGCGCGGCCGGCTGGGTCGGTGTCGCTACTTTTGGTTTGGTTGTTGTCCCGGCCTTTGGTTTGACCGCGCCCGCCTTTGGCTGGGCTGTCGGTGCACGCGCCTTCGGCGGGGTCGCTGTCGGCGTCTTCGCACGCGCTGCCGGTTTCGGCTGAGACTTCGCCCGCTGTTGTCCCGGCGCCTTTGGCTGGCCCCGCGCCTTGGCCTTCGTCGGCGACTTCTGCCGGGTTGGGGACTTGGTCTGCACCGGTGTTTCCACCGGTGTCTCCAGCGCCGTCTGGCGCGCCCATCGCACCGCGAATCCGTTGCTGTAGCGCAGGTCCACTACCTCCGCCCGGCCGGCCGCATCCAGTTGCGGTGCCGCGCCGATGAAGCGCGCAAGCCGTTCTTCGATATCGCTGTTGCCCAGTTCGAGGCGCGCTCTGGAGACCAGTCCGACGCGCCAGGCCCCGCGGGCGTCCACCGCCAGGGTGTCGATCAAGTGACCCGCCAACATCAGTTGGTCGCGCCACTGGAGATAGCGCTGGACCAGTTCAGGGGCGCGCTGCTCGTCGCCTTCAAGCATCGGCAATCCGGCCGGAATGGTGCCGGTACTGGGTCGAAATACCACGCCATCGGCCGTCACCAGCCCGTCGCCCTTCCAACGTGCAACCGGTTTGTGTTCGTTGACCCGCACTTGGAGCCGGTCGGGCCAGACGCGGCGGATGCTCGCCCCGCCCACCCAGGCCAGTTCCTCGGCGGCGCGCTTGAGATCCGCCAGATCGGCGGTCAGGAAGCCGCCATTCAGCCGCTCGACCAGGGTCTGCCGTAATTGCTGCGATGAGTGATGATGTAATTCGCCCTGCACCTCGATCATCCGCACCGGCAGCAGCCGTGGTTCCCAATAGCCGAAGGCCCAGACGCCGCCGGCCATGACCGCCAGCAGGAGGACGCCGGTCAGGGCGCGCAGACGCGCCGGCCGGGTGGCCGTCGGCGTCGGTTCCTGGAGATTCGGGAGGATGGCGGCGACAGATTCAGACACGGTTCAGACTCGTCTCCAGGATGCGGATCACCAGCGATTCGAAGTCGATTCCCGCTGCGCGGGCGGCCATCGGCACCAGACTGTGATCGGTCATCCCGGGCACCGTATTGATCTCCAGCAAGTAGGCGCGGCCCGCGTCGTCGACCATCAGGTCGACACGACCCCAGCCGCTCGCACCGACCGCATCGAAGGCATCCAGGGCCAGTTGCCGCAACGCCTGCTCGTGCGCTGCCGGCAGCCCGCAAGGACAGTGGTAACCGGTGTTGTCGGCCCGGTATTTGGCGTCGTAATCGTAGAAGGCGTGCGGCGTTTCCAACCGGATCAACGGCAGTGCCGTATGCCCGAGGATCGCGCAGGTATACTCGGCGCCCGCAATCCAGCGCTCCGCGAGTACCAGCGAGTCGTAGGTACGCGCCAGTTCCCAGGCTGCCGCCAGCGCCGCGGCGTCCGTGACCCGCGCCATGCCGATACTGGAGCCTTCGCGCGCGGGCTTGACCATCAGCGGGAAGCCGATGGCCGCGGCCGCCGCCAGGTCCGCAGCGGTGCGCAGCAGGACCGATTCCGCCGTCGGGAGTCCGGCGCCCGCCCAGGCGAGCTTGGTCCGGTATTTGTCCATCCCGAGCGCCGAGCCCAGCACGCCGGAGCCGGTGTAGGGCAGCGCGATGGTCTCCAGAAAGCCCTGGATCACCCCATCCTCACCGCCGCGTCCGTGCAGGATGATGAAGGCGCGGTCGAAGTCCCCGGCGCGCAGTTGCTCCAGAACGGTGTCGTCCGGGTCGAGCGGATGCGCGTCCACCCCGCGGGCGCGCAGGGCGTTGAGCACCGCATTCCCGCTGTTCAGGGAGATCTCACGCTCGGCGGCGCGCCCGCCCAGCAGGACGGCCACCTTGCCGAAAGTCTTCGGTTGCGCTGTCATTACACTCCCTCCCCGCTGCCGATCCGCTCCGGGTGCGGCAGGCGATCGACCAGTCCCGCACTGTCCCCAAGCGAGGCGTGGCCTGGATGGTTCATTAAGAGTCCGGGCAGGCGGGCCGCCAGGCTGCCGATGTCACCGGCGCCCATCAGCAAGACCAGGTCGCCGTCCTGGAGGAGGTTGCCGAGCAGTGTCGGGACCTCGCTGAGGTCCTGTGCGAAGATCGGGTCGAGGACGCCGCGGGTGCGGATGGCACGACTCAGGGAGCGGCCGTCGGCACCGGCGATCGGCGCCTCTCCCGCCGGATAGACCTCACCCAGGATCAACAGGTCCGGAGTGGAGAGGACCTGGGCGAAATCATCGAATTGCTCCTGGGTGCGCGTATACCGGTGCGGCTGGAACACCAGCACCAGGCGGCGGTCGGGCCAGCCCCCGCGTGCTGCTGCCAGGGTGGCGGCAACTTCGCGCGGGTGGTGACCATAGTCGTCCACCAGTGTCAGCCGGCGGCCCATGGCATCGCGTACCTCGCTCACCACGAAGCGGCGGCCGACCCCCTGGAATCCCGCCAGCGCCCGGCCAATGGCGCCCTCGTCCACGCCGAGTTCCAGTGCGACGGCGATCGCCGCCAGGGCGTTCAGGACGTTGTGACGGCCGGGCAGGTTCAGCTCCACGGGGAAGGGCGCCGCGAGGTTCGCGCTGTGCACATCAAAATACATCCGCAACCCATCCTGCCGGATGTTTTCGGCACGCACATCCGCTTCGGGGCGGGTACCGTAGGTCCGCACCGGGCGCGGCACTTGCGGCTCCATGGCGCGCACCTCATCATCGTCGATGCACAACACGGCCAGCCCATAGAAGGGCAGGTGGTGCAGGAACTCCATGAAGGTATTGCGCAACCGATTGAAGTCGTTGCCGTAGGTCACCATGTGATCGGCATCGATATTGGTGACGATCGACACCATGGGCTGGAGATACAGGAACGAGGCGTCGCTCTCGTCGGCCTCCGCCACCAGATACTTGCTGGTGCCGAGCTTGGCATTGGCCCCGGCGCTGTTGAGCCGGCCGCCGATCACGAAGGTCGGGTCGAGCCCGCCCTCGGCCAGGATGCTGGCCACCAGGCTGGTGGTCGTGGTCTTGCCGTGGGTGCCGGCCACGGCCACGCCGTAATAGAAACGCATCAGTTCGGCGAGCATCTCGGCGCGGCGTACCAGCGGAATGCGGCGCGCGCGCGCCGCGCTGATCTCCGGGTTGGATTCATCAATCGCGCTGGACACCACCACCGCATCCGCGCGCGTAACCTGCTCGGCGCGATGGCCGATGAAGACCGCGATACCCAGCCGGCGCAGGCGCGTGGTGGTCTCACTCTCGCGCTGATCGGAGCCCGTGACCTCGTAGCCGAGGTTGGCCGTCAGTTCGGCGATCCCGCTCATTCCGGACCCGCCCACACCAATAAAATGCAGGCGACGGACGCGGCCCATGTTGGCGGCAGTGTGGTGCAGATGGCGGTTCATGACCGGGCAAGCTCCAGGCAGGCGGCGGCGATCCGGTCCACGGCGGCCGGCGTGGCACGGGTGCGCGCCGCCTCGGCCATGGTGAGCAGCCGCGAGCGGTCGGCGAGTAATGTCTCAAGGGTCAGGGCGAGTCCGGCCGGGTCGAGGTCGCGCTGGATGATCAGGACGGCTGCTCCGACCTCGGTCAGATACCGGGCGTTGCTGACCTGATGGTCGTCGACTGCATGGGGGTAGGGCACCAGGATCGCGCCCAGCCCCGCCGCCGCCAGCTCCGCGACCGTCAGCGCCCCGGCGCGGCATACCACCAGATCGGCCCAGGCGTAGGCCTGCGCCATGTCGCTGATAAAGGCGGTCACTTCCGCTGCAACCCCCGCCTGGCGATAGGCGGCTTGAGCCGCCTCCAGCGTCCGCTCACCGGCCTGGTGGCGCACCAGCGGGCGGCTTGCGGCCGGCAGTCGGGCCAGCGCCGACGGCAGGGTCTCGTTGAGCGCCTGGGCACCCAGCGAGCCGCCCACCACCAGCACATGTGCCGGGCCGGTGCGGCCGGCGAAGCGCTCACGCGGCGGCGGCAGTGCGGCGATCGCGCGGCGCACCGGATTACCGGTCGCGATGGCGTTGCGGGCCTGGGGAAAGCTGCCGGGGAAGGCTTCAAAGACTCGGCTGGCGATGCGGGCCAGCCACTGGTTGGTCAGGCCCGGAATCGCGTTTTGTTCATGGATCACCAGTGGTATCCCCAGTACGCGGGCAGCCAATCCGCCGGGTCCGGAAACGAAACCGCCCATCCCGAGGATGACCGCGGGGCGGCGGCGGCGCAGGATGGTCCAGGCCTGTCGCAGTGCGCCGAGCAATTGGAACGGACCACTCAGGATCGCCCCAAGCCCCTTACCGCGCAGGCCAGCGATCTCCACCCACTCCAGGTCGAACCCCTGTGCGGGGACCAGGCGCGACTCCATTCCGCGGCGCGTGCCGATCCAGAAGACCTCCGCGCCTCGGGCGCGTAGCGCTTCGGCGACCGCCAGGGCCGGGAACACATGGCCGCCGGTGCCCCCGGCCATCACGCCTATGCACGCAGCCATGGCATCCCCCGCGGCAGCGTGGTCTCGGACGCCTCCTGGCGGACGGTCGCGTCGATGCGCAGCAGGATCGCGATCGCCACACAGGCCACGATCAAACTGTTGCTGCCATAGCTCAAAAACGGCAGCGTCAGTCCCTTGGTCGGGAGCATGCCGGAGTTGACTCCGATGTTCACGAAGGCTTGGAGGCCGAGCCACAGTCCGATGCCCTGCGCCGTGTAAGCCGCGAAACGCTGGCCGACGGCCTCCGCCCGGGCGCCGATACCGAAGGCGCGCCAGGAGATGAAGGCAAAGGCGCCGATGACGGTCAGCATCCCCACCAGACCCAGTTCTTCCGCAATCACCGAGGCCAGAAAGTCGGTGTGGGCCTCGGGCAGGAAATACTGTTTCTGGATGCCGTTGCCGAGCCCGACGCCCAGCCACTCCCCACGTCCAAAGCCGATCAGGGCCTGACTGAGCTGGTAGCCCGAGGCGAAGGGGTCTTCCCAAGGGTTGAGGAAGGACAGGATGCGGCGCATCCGGTACTCGGAGGTCAGGACCAGGAAGGCGAGCCCGGTGATGACGGTGCCGAACAGCACGGCGAAGGGCATGACGCTGACGCCGCCGAGGAACAGCATCCCCATGACGGTCGCCAGCATGACCGCCGTGGTGCCGAAATCCGGTTGTTTCAGGATCAGGGCGGCGGCGATCCCGATCAGGATCATCGGCCGGATGAAGCCGGCCAGTTCGGTGGTCACCGACTGCGCGTGGCGGACCAGATAGCCGGCGATGTAAAGTACCGCGAACAGCTTGACGAACTCGGAGGGTTGCAGGTTCAACGGACCCAGCGGGATCCATCGGTTGGCCCCGTTGACACTATGGCCTATGCCGGGAATCAGGAGCAGGATCAGTGATGCGACCCCAAGCAGAAAGAGCCAGACCCCGGAGCGCTCCCACCAACTGACCGGGAGCGTGAATGCGAGGGTCGCGGCGCCCAGGGCCAGTCCCAGGGCGATGGCCTGCCGGACCACAAAAAAGAAGGGGTCTTTACAGCAGGTATCGCCGATGGTCATCGAGGCCGATGCCACCATGATGAAGCCGAGCGACAGGAGTCCCAGCACGACCACCAGCAGCGGAAAGTCGAACGCCGCCGCGCGCTCGCGCCGCCGCCGGCCCGCGCTGCCCCAGCGTTTGGTCTGACGGGTCGCCGCGGTCATCGCGCAAACCTCCGTACCGCGTCGGCGAAGACCCGGCCGCGATGCTCGTAGTTGTCGAACATGTCGAAGCTGGCGCAGGCGGGAGAGAGCAGGACGGCATCACCGGGGTGGGCCAGGCCGGCGGCCTGGCGGACCGCGTCCTCCATGTCAGCCGCCTGGACCAGCGGCGCCAGACCGGCGATCACCTGTTCGATCAGCGGGGCGTCACGTCCGATCAAGACCACGGCCCGCGCGGCCCGGGCGACCGCCGGAGCCAGCGGGGCAAAGTCCGCGCCCTTGCCGTCGCCGCCCGCGATCAACACGACCCGGCTGTGATCGCCCGGCGTCACCAGTCCATCCAGCGCGGCCACCGTGGCACCGGGGTTGGTCCCCTTGGAGTCGTCAACCCAGCGCACCCCGGCGTGCGTGCAGACCAACTGACTGCGATGGGCCAGTCCGGAGAAGGTCCGCAGGACCTCCAGGCAGGGTGCGAGCGGCAGGTCGCAGGCCTCGGCCAGGGCCAGTGCGGCGAGTGCGTTGGCCAGGTTGTGCCGGCCCGTGATCAGGACCTCATCCGCGCGCAGCAGACGCGCGTCGCCCCGGCACAGCCAGTGCGCACCGTCGACCTCGCACAACCCGTAGTCACCGGCGGTCGGCGTGCCCAGGGTGAAACCGAGTTCGCGCGCGCTGGTGCGCGTCATCGCCGCGACCCGCGGGTCATCCCGATTCACGACCGCCACCAGGGCGCGGTCGTAGATCCGCGCCTTGGCCGCCGCGTAGGCGGCGAAATCCGGATAGCGATCCAGATGATCGGCCGAGAGATTGAGCACCACGGCAGCCTGGGCGCAGAGCCCCGCCGTGGTCTCGAGCTGGAAGCTCGACAACTCCAGCACATAGAGCTCCGCCGTGTCGTCCAGCAGGTCCAGGACCGGTTCGCCGAGGTTGCCGCCGACCCGCGCGCGCCGCCCGGCGCGCTGCGCCATCAGCCCCAGGAGTGTGGTGACCGTGCTCTTGCCGTTGGAGCCGGTAATGGCGCAGATCGGTGCCCGCGCTGTCCGCACGAAGATCTCCACGTCGCCGATCACCGCCACCCCGCGGGCCAGCGCCTGCTGGATCAGCGGTTCGGCCACCGGGACTCCGGGGCTCACCACCAGTTGCTCGGCGGCGGCGAAGGCACCCGGGTCGAAGCCGCCGACAAAGACCGCCACCTCGGGGAATGCTTCGCGGATCTGGGCGAGTCCGGGCGGGTTGGGCCGGGTGTCGGTCACCGCCACCCACAGGCCCCGGGCCCGCAGGAAGCGCACGCAGGAGACGCCGGTCTTGCCCAGACCGACGACCAGGGTCTTTCCCGCGGGAAGTGGCGCGTGATGCATCAGCGGATCTTCAGGCTGGCGAGTCCGACCAGGACCAGCACCACGGTCACGATCCAGAAGCGGACGATGACGCGCGGCTCGGGCCAGCCCTGAAGCTCGAAATGATGGTGCAAGGGAGCCATGCGAAAGATGCGCCGGCCGGTCAGCTTGAACGACAGCACCTGCAACATCACGGAGACGGTCTCCGCGACGAAGATGCCGCCCATGACGAACAGCACCAGTTCCTGGCGCACCGCGACCGCCACCACGCCCAAGGCCGCGCCCAAGGCCAGGGCGCCGACGTCACCCATGAAGACCTGGGCCGGATACGCATTGAACCAGAGGAAGCCGAGCCCGGCGCCGACCAGTGCGCCACAGAAAATGAACAGTTCGCCCACCTCTTTGATATGCGGGATACGCAGGTAGTTGGCGATCTCGAAGTGTCCGGCGGCATAGACGAAGATCGCGAGTGCCCCGGCCACCAGGACGGTCGGCATGGTGGCGAGCCCGTCCAGGCCGTCGGTCAGGTTCACCGCGTTGCTGGACCCGACGATGACCAGATAGGCCAGCAGGATGAACCAGGGGCCGAGCTGAAACGAGACGTCTTTCAGATAGGGAATGAGCAGCGCGGTCTCCGCGGGCGTGACTGCCGTGACATAGAGCGCGACCGCCGCGATCAGGCCGAAGACGGTCTGCCAGAGATACTTCCAGCGCGCGGCCAGGCCGCGCGGGTTCTTGAGAACCAGCTTCTTGTAATCGTCGACGAGGCCGACGGCACCGAAGGCCAGGGTGGTCAGCAATACGATCCAGACGTAACGGTTATGCAGGTCCGCCCACAGCAGGGTGCTGACCCCCACCGCCACCAGAATCAGTGCACCGCCCATGGTCGGCGTGCCGGACTTGGCCAGATGACTCTGGGGCCCGTCGTCGCGGACCGTCTGGCCGATCTTGTAGGCGCGCAGGCGTCGGATCATGGGCCGGCCGACCATCAGCGAGATTGCCAGGGCGGTCAGGGTGCCCAGGATTCCGCGTAGGGTCAGGTAACGGAAGACCGTGAATCCGCTTTCATAACGCGTCAGCCATTCAGTCAGAAAAAGCAGCACTCTAGACCTCTTTATGCGCCGCAGAGGGCGGTGACGATCCGTTCCATGCGCGCCGTCCGCGAACCCTTGACCAGGACCAGGTCATCAGGACGTAATACGGTTTGCAGATGGGTGATCAGCGCGCTCTGATCAGTGAAATGCCGCGCCCCCGGACCGAACGCGGTGCTCGCCGCGGCGCTCTGGGTGCCGACCGAGATCAGGTGCTCGACCCCGGCGGCCCGGGCCGCGGTGCCGACCGCGCGGTGCAGATCCAGCGACTGCGGTCCCAACTCGCCCAGATCCCCCAGGACCAGCCAGGGCCGCCCGCGCAGACTCATCAACACCGCGATGGCGGCATCGAGCGAATCCGGATTGGCGTTATAGGTGTCGTCAATGACCCTCCGGCCGTTGCTCAGACGCGGACAGAGCCGTCCCGGGACCGGGGTCAACGCGAGCAACCCGGCGCGCACCGCCGCGAAGCCAACCCCCAAGGCCAGCGCCGCGGCTGTCGCGGCCAGGGCGTTAAGCACGTTGTGTAAACCGGCGAGCCGTATCTCCAGCGGGTAGTCCACGCCATCCTGGACCGCCACGAAGCTGGTCCGGAATCCGTCCTCAGCCCAGCCCACCTCGACCGAGGCGCGCGCTGCACTGAGATCCGCCGGTGCGTCCAGGGCGAACGTACGCAGGGTGCGGCCGGCCGCCAGTTCCCGCCAGAGGGGGGTGTAGGGCGAGTCTCCGGGGACGATGAAGACCCCGTCTCCGGCCAATCCATCGGCAATCTCGCCCTTGGCGCGAGCCACTCCGGCCACGCTGCCGAAGCCCTCCAGATGGGCGCGTCCGGCGTTGGTGATCAGTGCCACCTCCGGCCGGCCGATGGCGGTCATGTAGGCGATCTCGCCCGGGTGGTTGGCGCCCATCTCCAGCACCAGAAAGGCCTCGTCGCGGGCGGCCAGCAGGGTCAGCGGCATCCCGATGTCGTTGTTCAGGTTGCCCTGGGTGGCGCGGGTCGGGCCGGCCTGGGACAGTATGGCCGCGAGCATCTCCTTGACCGTGGTCTTGCCGTTGCTGCCGGTGACCGCGGCCACCCGGCCCGGGAAGCGATCACGCCACGCCGCGGCGAGCCGTCCGAGACCGGCACGCGTGTCGTCCACGATCCACTGGGGCAGGTCGAGCGCCAGCGGATGATCCACCATGGCCGCGGCGGCGCCCCGGTCGCGCGCGGCCGCCACGTAGGCGTGACCATCGAAGCGCTCGCCGCGCAAAGCCACGAACAGTTGTCCGGTGCAGTCGCGACGACTGTCGGTTCCGACACTGCTGAAGGCGGTGTCGGCCCCCCGGGTTTCACCCCCGGCGCGCGCGGCAGCCTGCGTCAGCGTCCACATGGGCAAGGGCGTCATGGGTCAGCCCGTCCGCCGGCCAGCAGCATGGATGGCGTGGGATCATCCGGGGGCACGTTGAAGAGTCGCAGGGCCCCTTCCATGACCTTCGCGAAGATCGGGGCCGCCACCACGCCGCCGTAGTAGGCGCCGCCGTGCGGTTCGTCGATCATCACCACCATCACCAGGCGTGGATTTCCGGCGGGGGCCATCCCGGCGAAGACCGCCTGGTAACGGCCGGCGGCATAGCCGCGACTGCCGGACGCCTTCTTGGCGGTCCCCGTCTTGCCGGCGACCCGATAGCCCGGAACGCTCGCGCGCTTGGCCGTGCCCTTGTCGGACACCACGGTCTCCATCATCACCCGCACCGCGCGTGCCGTCTTGGCGCTCAGGACGCGTGTCCCTTCGGGTGCGCGATCACGCCGGATCAGGGTGATCGGGCGCTTGACGCCATCGGCCGCCAGCACCGCGTAGGCCTGGGCCAACTGGACGGCGGTGACCGAGACGCTGTAGCCGAAGGCCATGGTGGCATGATCGAACGGCCGCCAACGGGTGTGATGGCGCAGGACACCGCGGGTCTCGGCCGGGAACTCCACCCCAGTCGGGTGTCCGAACCCCAGTTGGTCATAGGCCTTCCAGAGTGAGGCGTAGTCCATCATCTGGGCGAGTTTGACCACGCCCACGTTGCTCGACTTGGTGATGATTCCGGTCACGTCGAGGGTGCCGTAGCTATGCACATCGCGCACGATGCCGCCAGCCACGGCATAGGTGCCGCCGGCCGTGTTGACCCGGGTGGTCGGGGTCACCAACCCGCGCTCCAGCACCGCGGCAACCACCAGCGGTTTGACCGTGGAACCCGGCTCCATGACGTCGGTCAGGGCGCGGTTACGGCGTCGTTCGGCGTCGCGTCCGCTCAATGCATTGGGGTTATAGCCAGGCTGGTTGACCATCGCCAGCACCTCGCCGGTGGTCACGTCCAGCACCACCGCGGTGCCGCCGACCGCCTTGTTCTCGGCCACCGCGGCTTTGAGTTCCCGATAGGCGAGGAATTGCAGCCGCCGGTCCAGGCTCAGCACCAGATCCTTGCCGTGGCGGGGCGGGCGGATCTGCTCGACCTCCTGCACGATGCGCTGCCGCCCGTCCTGAATGACCCGCCGCAGACCGGGTTCGGCGCGCAGCAGGCTGTCATAGACGGATTCCATCCCCTCCTGGCCGCGGTCTTCCACGTCCGTGAAGCCCAGGACGTGACCGAAGACCTCGACGCCGGGGTAGAAGCGCCGGTACTCGGTTTCGAAGTCCACGCCGTCGATGCCGCGGCGTTTGATCAGTTCGCGCAGCGCGCCGGTTTCCTCGAGGCTGACCCGGCGCTTGAGGTAAATGAAGCCGCGCTCGGCGTTCGCCTGTACGCGCTCACGCAGTTCAGTCGGCTTGAGTCCCAGGCAGCGGGCAAGTTCGGGAAGGGCCTCGAGCTGGGTCACGAGTTTGCGCGGATCGGCCCAGATGGTCTCGACCGGGGTGCTCGCGGCCAGCGGCTCGCCGTTGCGGTCCAGGATCATGCCGCGGCGGGCCGGGATCTCACCCACGCGCAGGTAGCGCCGCTCACCCTCACCGCGCAGGAACTCGGTTTCGACCACCTGGCGGTAGAACACCGCGGAGGCGACCATGACGAAGGCGAACGCCAGGCCGCCCAGCAGGACGCGGCGACGGACCCGCGGGTTGGGCGGGACCGGGTCGCGCGTGCCTCGACCGCCGTGCTTGATCCGCCGCTTAGGGAGCGCCATGGCCTGCCTCTTCAATCAGCATCACGTCATCGACGCGGGGTAGATACATGCCCAGTTGGTCGCGCGCCTTGCGTTCCACCCGGACATCGGTGGACAGGGCGGCCTCTTCCAGGCGTAACCGATTCCACTCCACGTCCAGCGCGTCACGTTGGGCGCGAAGGTCCTGCAATTGAGCGAAATGGATGCGCGTCAGGTACTTGGTATGCACCACCCAGACCCCGGACGCGGTGATCAGGCCGAGCAACAGGAGCACCGCGACGGCGCCGGTACGCTTCATCAATGGATGACGCGCCGGCTTCATGCGCAACGCTCCGCAACCCGCAGGATGGCGCTGCGCGCCCGCGGATTGCCTGCCGTTTCCGCCGGACTCGGACGTACCGGTTTGCCCAGCGCGCGCAGGCGTCCGCGGGTCTCGGCCGCGGTCACCGGGAGCCCCTTGGGCAACTGCGGGCCGCGTGCCTCGTCGCGGATGAAGCGCTTGACGATCCGATCCTCCAGCGAGTGGAAGCTGATGACCACCAGGCGTCCGGCGACCGCGAGGAGGTCGCACACCTGGGCCAGCGCGCGCGTCAGCTCGCCGAGCTCGTCGTTGACCTGAATGCGCAGGGCCTGGAAGGTCCGGGTAGCGGGGTGTTTTCCCGGCTCACGGGTCGGCGCCGCACGCGCCACCAGGTCGGCGAGCTGGCGAGTGGTCTCGATGGGGGCGTGCACGCGCGTCGCGACAATGGCGCGGGCAATACGCCCGGCAAACCGCTCTTCGCCGAACTCGCGCAGTACCGCGGCGATCACGCTTGGTTCGGCCTGTGCCAGCCAGACGGCGGCGGACGCACCGCGGGTGGGGTCCATGCGCATATCGAGCGGACCGTCGGCCATGAAGCTGAAGCCGCGCTCGGCGGTGTCGAGTTGCGGCGAAGAGACACCCAAATCCAACAAGATACCCTGTACGCATCCGCTGACGCCGACACTTGAGACGGCTGCGGACAGCGCGCCGAAGGGGGACTGGACGGCGGTCAGGCGGGAGTCGGTCGCGGCCAGCTCCCGCGCGGCCATGATGGCCTCCGGGTCCCGGTCGATGGCGATCAGCCGCCCGGCGCTGCCCAGCCGCGCAAGAATCGCGCGCGCATGGCCGCCGCGGCCGAAGGTGCCGTCGACGTAGATGCCGTTGGGGTCAATCGCCAGGGCCTGCACGCTGTCCTCCAATAAGACCGGTCGATGGGTCGCGTCCGTCACGGCGCGCGTTAAAACTTCAGTTTGCCGAGCGCGGACGACATGGCCAGCTCGCCGATGTTCCGGTCGTCCAGATCCGTCAGGGTCTTGTCCTTCCATCGCTGTTCGTCCCATATCTCGAACTTCCCACCCTGACCGACCAGGGCGACACGCTTATCTAAAAAGGCAAATTCACGCAGGGGCTGGGGCAGCAGGATGCGCCCCTGGGCGTCCATCTCGACTTCTTCCGCGTGACCCAGATAGAGCCTCAGTACGGAACGGGCGACTTCATCGAAGGCGGGCATGTCGGCAAAGTCACGCTCGATCACCTCCCAGGTTTTCACGGGGAAGAGCAACAGGCAACGCGCCCGGTCCACCGTCAGGATCAGGTTCGTATCGCCCGCGGCCAACAGCCGCTCGCGCGGCTTGGCCGGGATCGCGAGGCGCCCCTTGGCATCGAGACTGAGATAGGTGGAACCGCGAAACACTCCTCTCCCCCCGGGTCGCGCTTATTTTCCCGTTCTTCCCACTTTTCCCCACTTTGCGCCCATATTAGCCAGCGACCGCGCGAGCGTCAAGTTTGTCTGACCAGTTTTTTTGTTAATGCTCAGCGACTTAAAAGTAAGTCGCAACGCGTCATCCGAAGTCGGACAAAAGCGCGTCCGCTCAGTAAGATGAGCTTGATTACCGTGGGATTGGTGCGGCTGAAGGGGCGGGGACGGGTGCGCGCCGCCGCTGGGTGCGGGCGGGCGTCACCGGTGAAGGGGAGGGAGTCGGCCTGTAAGCCGGGTTCTGTCGAGGACAGCCATTCATCTGGGACGTATGTCGCCATACGCCTCGAGCGACCTACCCGGGGACATGCGCGGGCCGCGCAGCGCAGCCCGTGGGCTGCCCGTCCCCCTATTTGGTCTTGCTCCGGGTGGGGTTTACCCTGCCACCGACGTTGCCGTCGGCGCGGTGCGCTCTTACCGCACCATTTCACCCTTACCTTCCGTGTCCCGACAGTCGCCTGAACACGGAGTTGGCGGTCTATTTTCTGTGGCACTTTCCGTGGGCTCGCGCCCCCCAGGCGTTACCTGGCACCCTGCCCTATGGAGCCCGGACTTTCCTCCCCGCTCGCAAGCGGGCGGAGCGGCTGTCCGGCCGACTCCCGATGAGCAGTCTACCCGAATTCATGATATCCCAGGAACGATTCGTTAAGGCGATTTCCGAATCGGACGCGATCAAGAATCAAGCTCCGTAGGAGCCCGCTTGCGGGCGACCCGACCTGCCGGAAGCGAGTCATTGTGCCCCCACCCGTCGCCCGCAAGCGGGCTCCTACGGGTTGGATATTTCGCGCAAATCACCTAACTGCTCAACCAATATCCGGCGATCGTTTACGCAAAGACGTAAGGAGGCTCTCTTGTCAATCCGGTTCTGCTGACTGATCGGGAGGCCCGGCTGCCAGCCCCAATGCCAAGCCGAGTTTGTAGAGGTCGTTTTTTCGGGCGCCGGTCAGTTGTGCGGCCAGGCCCGCGGCCTGGCGCAGGGGGAGTTCGGCGGCCAGGACGCGCAGCACGCGGCCTTGTTCCGCCGCGTCAGCGGTCTGCGGGGAGCGGTTACCCTCGACCAGGATCACCAGTTCGCCGAGTTGCTGCTCCGCATCGGTCGCCAGCCGTCGGGCCAGTTCGTCCGCCGAGCCGCTGAGAAAGGTCTCGAAGCGCTTGGTCAGTTCGCGGGCGACCACGACGCGCCGGTCTGGTCCCAGGATTGCGCCCAGATCGGTCAGGGTCTCGATGGCACGCCGCCCGCTCTCGTAGAGGATCAGGGTCGCTTGCTCGCGCGCCAGCGGCGCGAACCAGGCCCGTCGTTGGGCGCTGGTGCGCGGCGGAAACCCGAGGAACAGGAAGCGGTCGCTGGGCAATCCGGCGGCACAGAGCGCGCAGATTGCTGCGTTGGCCCCCGGGATCGGCACCACCTCGAGCCCCCGCGCCCGCGCGGTCGCGACCAATTCATAGCCCGGATCGCTGATCAGGGGTGTGCCGGCATCGGAAACCAGGGCCAGGTTCAGACCGGACTCCAGAAATTCGATCAGGCGCGCTGCGGCCTTGGACTCGTTGTGATCGTGGTAGGCGATGAGTCGGGTATTGATCCCGCAATAGGCGAGCAGGTGCCGCGTCTCCCGAGTATCCTCGGCGGCGATCAGGTCCACGTCAGTCAACACCTTACGGGCGCGATCCGTCAAATCGCCCAGATTGCCGATCGGTGTTGCCACCACGTATAGTATCCCGCGTCTTCCTTCCACTTCATCGCTCCCCGCACTGCAACGGAACCCGTATCATGCATCAAGATCGCCCCGTCGCGTCCTTCCGCTCCAACATCCGTCGGTTCCCCGGCTCGGTTCGGACCTTGACCTTGAGTATGGCAATGATCCTGAGCGGGACGCTCGGCGGCTGCGCCGGCCTGCCGTGGGACAAGGCGCCGACGAACTTCCGCGGCGGGTATGCCGCGGGCGATAAGGTGACCGCTATCCTGCCCGGCAAGGGGCCGGTAGCGGACGTTGCCGATGCAGTCCGCGAGGGGCTGCGGGCCGCCCACGGCGCCGACGACACGGCCGCCAAGCCGACCCTGACGTTCATCGCGAGCGAGCAACCCAACAAGATCGCCGAGGCCCATGGGGAAGCGGTAGCGGCCGGAGCAACCCAGGTGATCGGGCCCTTGCTGAAGCCGGCAGTCGATGTCCTGGCAACGGGGCCGGCCTTGAAGGTCCCGACCCTGGCCCTCAACCAAGCGGCCGCTGCCGGCAAGGCCGTGGGGAACCTCTACCAGTTCGCCTTGGCGCCAGAGACCGAGGCAGTGGATGCGGCCAACCAGGCCAAGGCGATGGGTTTCACCCGCGCCCTGATGCTGGCCCCGGCGGGCGAGGCGGGCCAGCGGCGCGGCGATGCCTTCCGGCGCCAGTGGGAAAAGCTCGGTGCGACCCTGGTGGGCCAGGCCAGCTTCGATCCAGCCGCCACGGACGCTGCGAAAACGCTGAATGCACTGCTGAAAAAAGGCGAGGCGGACTTCCTCTTTCTGGCCGTCGATGCGGACCAGGCGCGCCGGCTTTACCCCCCGATCCGCGATGGTGCGAACGCCCTCCCGGTGATCGCGACCTCGGCGGTTTACTCCGGCGCGGCCGATGCCGCCCGCGACAAGGCGTTGGCCGGGCTGTATTTCGTCGATCTGCCTTGGGTGCTCGGGGTGGGTCAGGCGAATGACCCCGTGGCCCGCGCCAATCTCAAGGGGAAATCGGCGGCGCTGGCGACGCCCCTGGGACTGCGTCTCTATGCGATGGGGATCGATGCGTACCGGCTGGCACCGCGTCTCGCCGGTCTCGCCAAGGACCCGGCGGCCACCTTCCCCGGCGCGACCGGCACGCTGTCGCTCGACGCACTGGGGCGGGTGCAGCGTCAGTTGACCCTGGCGCAGTTCACCGCGACCGGTCCCCAGCCGGTGACTGCCAAGCCGGCCGCCAAACAGCGCGGTTGGATGCCCTTTGCCAGGCCGGCAGCGGCCGCCCAACCGGCCGCCCAACCGGCCGCGGTCGTCGCGCCAGCCAAGACCCCGTCACCGTCGGCGGCAGAGCCTAAGCCTAAGCCGAAGCCTGAACCCAAGCGCCCGTTGCCGCAGCCCGCGGTCACGGGTGGATGAAGCCTACCGGCGGTCCGGACGGCGCTGCCCGGTCGTCGATCGGCCAGGACAAGGAGCGTCTCGCCGCTGATTTCCTGACGCGTCAGGGATTGCGCCTGATCGCCCGAAACCACCGCTGTCGTTTCGGCGAGATCGATCTGATCATGGGCGACGCCGGGGTGCTCGTGTTCGTGGAGGTTCGTTATCGCGCCTCCTCCCGGTTCGGCACCCCGGCCGAGACCGTGGATCACCACAAGCAGCGGCGCCTCGTCGCCGCCGCGAACCACTATCTGCTGGCCCACCCCAGCGTGTTACCCTGTCGCTTCGATGTGGTCGCGATGACCGGCCAGGATCAGGTTCTGTGGCTCAAGGATGCGTTCGGCACTTAGCGAGCCTCCAACTATGCGTGGTGACGTGTCTTGCTACACCCGATGGGTTTGCATTTCTCAGTTGTTCGTTCTCTAGCTGTCTGTATCGGCATGGCACCAGGCTCGCCGCGCGCCACTTGCGTTGTGCCACTGACCGGTGCGTGGCGGCACGGCCCGAACGGCACCCATCCGCACCCCTCCCGGTACCGCACCGCGGTCCTGCTGCTGGTCATAACCCTGACCCCTTTGCTGGGCGCCCCCCTCCTGAGCGGGTGTGCGGCTGTGGTGGTTGGCGGGGCCGCGGTGGGCGCGATGGCTGCCTATGACCGCCGCGGTTATACGGCGTTCATCGACGACCAGCGGATCGAGTTCGATGCCGGTCGTGCCCTGGCGGCCGAACCGGCGCTCAAGGACCGTGGACGTATCTCAGTGACCAGTTACAATTACAAGGTGTTGCTGACCGGTCAGGCACAGACCGACGCGGTGGCGGCCCACGCGGCCGGGGTGGTCAGCCGCTTGCCGAAGGTGCAGACAGTCGTCAATCAACTGACCGTCGGGCCGGATATCAGCCTGCGGCGCGAGAGCGAAGACGTGCTGCTGACCTCGCGCGCCAAACTGGCGCTCTTCAATGTCAAGGTTCCCGGCTTCGACCCGACGCGGGTCAAGGTGGTCAGCGAGGACGGGGTGGTCTATTTGCTGGGGCTGGTGTCGAGCGAGGAAGGGGATGCGGCGGCCGAACAGGTCAGCTTCGTGCCCGGGATCGCGCGGGTGGTGAAGC
>Ga0247839_1003285_pt1 | contig 22596 bp, 26 predicted proteins | sample LaCruzMarch2015__6_FD_192405 | JGI IMG/M metagenome (GOLD analysis project Ga0247839, IMG submission 192405) | Freshwater microbial communities from meromictic Lake La Cruz, Castile-La Mancha, Spain - LaCruzMarch2015_16m | ecosystem: Environmental > Aquatic > Freshwater > Lake | place: Spain... | reverse complement strand
GCGGCCGGGGTCACGGACGACGCCAATGACTTCATCTTCTCGATCTCGCTGCCGTATCGCTTTTGGTAACCAGTCAAGAACAAGCTAAATACAAACACAACCGTTGTCGTTGTCGTAATCGTAATCGTAATCGGAGAAGCGATGCAATTTGGGGTGCGAGAGAGTCCGGGGCGCTACGATAATTTCGAAAACGACAACGACAACGACAACGACAACGACAACGACAACGACAACGACAACGACAACGACAACGACAACGACAACGACAACGGCGCGATCGACCAGACCCCGCGGCGGCACTGATACAGTCTGACACGATGGGAAACCAAGCGATACTCCCTGGTCATGGTGCAGAAACAGCCGCGGTGAATACTGTTGCTACCGCCACACGGAGAAACGTCCCAGGTGACACCCCGTTCACGAGGGGCCGTTCACGAGGGGCCGTTTGCGGAAGCGGCTGTCAGTATGGGTTGATAGCCGAACCATGTGCTCCACCACTGTCACTTGAGGAAATTCAGATGAACGCAAGAGTCTTGTTGATCGCCCTGCTGGCCGGCGCCGCTTTCACGGCTGCCGCGGCGGATCAGACCACTCAAACCCAGGCCACCCAGGGGCAAAGCAACAGGCAGGCCCCGACTCAACTCAGCGCCGCACAGATGGACCAGGTCGTGGCGGGTGGAAACGGCCCCGGCACCGGCGACTGCACCGGCACCGGTATTCCGAAGCATGACGGCACCGGTCCGAAATACGGCAAGAAATAGGCCATGAGCCGTGGTTGACGCACCGCCCCCCGGCAGCGGGGGGCGATGCACGCTTGCCTTGAAAATCGACGACTGCTCGACGAGCATCTCCAACTTGGCCAGAATGTCTGAAGGCCGACGTCGCTGACCACGCGTTGTTACCGGGTGCGCCTGGAATGGGCCGTGTCAACACCGAGGTATTCCCGATCATCAACCGCCTGACCCTCCCCACGCTGCTCTGCGTCTTCACTGCCTCGGCTTGGGGCCAGGACGTGACCATGGAGCCAAATCGGCCGCTGGACCTCACCGTGCCGAACGGTGCCCTGACCATGCCGAGCGGTGCCTTGACCAGGACCTGGGGTTCCCCCGCTGGCGCGGATGCCGTACGGCCACCGGGTCTGGGTGAGCAACCCAACCGTCCCAACGCGGTCGGGGGTCCCGGCAGCGTCGGCCACGGTGGAGGTCATCGCAGTGACCTGCCCTATGGCACCGGGTACGAGGCCAGGCACGGCCAGGCAGCGAACGGGCGCGGCATGGGACGGGGACGCTGAGGGCTGACACCCTGATCAAGGACTTGCTGCCCCACAATCGTCTGCCTGCTCGTTCGATCAGCTTCTGGGAAAAGGCGGGTCTGAGGCCGCCGCGGGTTCCGCTGAATCGACCGGATCACGCCTGCCGGTGCGCACGGGTCTTGGCCAGGGCGGCGTTTTTCTCCAGATACTCGATCATCCGGCCGGCGATGTCCTTGGAGGTCGCCGTCTCGATGCCTTCGAGCCCCGGGGTGGAGTTGACCTCCAGGACCACCGGTCCGTGATGGGAGCGCAGGACGTCGACGCCGGCCACGTTGAGCCCCATGATGCGGGCGGCACGCACCGCGGTCGAACGCTCCTCCGGGGTGATGCGGATCAGACTGGCGGTGCCGCCGCGGTGCAGGTTGGAGCGGAACTCGCCGGGCTTGGCCTGACGCTTGATGGCCGCCACCACCTTGTCGCCGATGACGAAACAGCGAATGTCCGCCCCCTCGGCCTCCTTGATGTATTCCTGCACCAGGATATTGGCACGCAGGCCCATGAAGGCCTCGATCAGGCTCTTGGCGGCCTGTTCGGTTTCGGCCAGCACCACCCCGATTCCCTGGGTGCCTTCCAGGAGTTTGATGACCAGCGGTGCACCGCCGATCATCTTGATCAGGTCCTCGACGTCGTCCGGGGCATGGGCGAATCCGGTGATCGGCAGCCCGATGCCCTTGCGGGACAGCAACTGCAGTGAGCGCAGTTTGTCGCGGGCGCGGGCGATGGCCACCGATTCGTTCAGGGCATAGACGCCCATCATTTCGAACTGCCGCAGCACCGCGGCCCCATAAAAGGTGACCGAGGCGCCGATTCGCGGGATCACCGCGTCGAAACCCTTTAATTCCTCGCCCTTGTAATGGATGGATTGGGCGTGGGTGGTGATGTTCATATAGCAGCGCAGGACGTCGATGACACGAATCTCGTGGCCGCGCTGCTGCGCCGCCTGCACCAACCGGTTGGTGGAGTAGATGGTGGGGTCGCGGGACAGGAGGGCGATCTTCATCGGCGTCACGGCGACCGTCTCGTGCAGTCCATCGACCGGCTTCGGCGGCGCGTCAGGCGTTGACATAGCGCTCTACCTCGGCCAGTCGCTCGTCGGCGGTAATCAGATCCGCCCGGGCGAAGCGGATCAGCAGGATGACGCGTGCCGGCTGCCCGCCCCGATACCCGCGCAGGAACTCGATCGGCATCGACTCCACGGCACCCTCCCGGTCCTCGCGCACCACGTTCATCCGGTCCAGGCGGACCTGCTCGGGCTGGACCGCAACGCGGGTCTGCGGGTGCGCCAGCACGTCGTTCAGGCGCTGCAGATGGTCGTCGAGGGTGGTGAGTCCCTGGCGTGCCGCGGCCAGTTCCTGCTCCAGTTGCTGGATGCGCTGGCCCAGGGTCGCGTAATCAGGCAGCGTGGAAGCGCCGCCATCGCTCAGGAAATCCAGACCGTGCGTCGCTGGATTGGCGACTTTCTGTTTGATCCGGGTCATCCGCAACTGTTCTTCCAGTGCGGCGATCCGCGCCTCCTGACCGCCGATCTCCTGCACGGCCCCGCCGGCGATAATATCCATGATGGCCTGTGCGGCCTGGCCGCGGACGGAATCCGGATCGCCGGCCGGGAGACCGACTTCGTGGTTGACGAAACTCCAGGTGGTTTGCGGAATGTCCCGGTGGACGGCGTCGCCTTGCAACTCCATGCCGAGTTGGTTGCGCACCATCGGCAGGGCGGCCAGGAGCGCGTAGCAGTCGCCGGTTTCCAGCGCCGTGTCGCGGACGTAAGCGCAGACACTGGGGCTGGAGAGGACCCAGCGGATCCGCTTCACGTCGGCGAACATGGCATTGAGCAAGGGGTCTTGGGCCCAGGTCTCCCGATTCAGCGTGACCGGTCCGGGGATGCGGCTGGCCAGGTCGGCACTGTAATCGAGTGCGGCGGCGACGTTGTCGTGGAGTGTGCGGCGATATCCGGAGAGGCCGCGCAGGCGCGGATCGACCTGATCGATGACCCGTTCGCAGGCTGCCGCCACCGCCTGCTCGCGCGGTGTCGGTGCGGCGCCGATGGTCTTGAGCTTTGACCAGTGCGCAGTGGCGACGCGCTTCAGGTCTTGCCAGAGATCGTTCATCGCGAATCCTCAGGTGAGGCGAAGGGGGGCCGCGACGCCGGCTGCAACGGTCGCGCGGACCAGGGTCGGTGCGTTCGCGGTCTGAGTTGATGCCGCGTGGCGTCAGGGAACGGTGGACAATGATACTCGAATCATTGCCCGTGAATTGCTGCGAGGGGATGACAGCCCACTGCTGACGGTCGGATGTCGATCCGACCACTTGCTGTGCGGTAACCGTTACGCCTTCATGGCGGGCCGATCCGGGCCGGTGTCGAAGAACAGGGTATGGACCAGCAGGATGACGACGCCCAGGCTGATGGCGCTGTCAGCCACGTTGAACGCCGGCCAGGGGTTGAACAGCGCGAACGGGACCCAGGGCAGATAGATCTGAATGAAGTCGATGACATGCCCGAGCACCACCCGGTCGACCAGATTACCGACCGCGCCGCCGATGATCAGCGCCAGTGCGACCGCCATGGTTCGTTCATCTGCGCGCAGACGCAGCAGCCAGGCGGCCAGCACGCCGCTGATGACGAGCGCAAGGGCCGCGAGCCCCCACCGCTGCCAGCCGCCGGCGTCCGCCAGGAAGCTGAAGGCCGCGCCGGTATTGAAGGCCAGGGTCAGGTTCAGGTTCGGAATCAGCTCGATCACCTCGAAGGGTGCCAGGGAAGCCATCACCAGCCACTTGGTGGCCTGATCTAGCAGGAAAATGATCAGAGAGAGCCACAGCCAGCGTTTCATGAGAGTGCTCGTATTTAACTTCTTGACTCGTTACTAAACGATCCATAAGCCCACGTCATATCGGGCGATTTGCGGGTCTTCTGTCATCAACACCAGGGGTTCGGTTTGGGCTTGCGCGATCAGTAGGCGATCGAAGGGGTCTCGATGCAGATGGGGAAGTGAACGGGTCTTGGTCGCGTGCAGACCATTCACGTTCAACTCCTGAAACCCGGTATCGAGGGCTGCACCACGCGTCAACTCCGGCTCAACCGCAAAATCCGGTCTATTCAAGGCCCGCTTGATCGCAATCTCCCAGATACTCGCGGCACTGAAGAACACGGCGTTCTCTGGCGCCGCCAGGGCGTCCCGGGCATCGGTCGGCAGGCGGTTCGGCGCGATGAGCGACCAGAGCAGGATGTGCGTGTCCAGCAGCAGGCGCACTAACGGCCCTCAAAGGCGTCGAGCAGGGCCTCGGGCAGTGGGGCATTGAAGTCCGGTGGTAATTGGACGCGCCCGGCAAGGGCTCCGAGGACCCGGCGTGGCGGTTGTGCATCCACGGCAACGAGTCGAACCACCGGCGAACCGGCGCGTGCGATCACGACCTCGTCCCCGGCCTCCACTTGCTCGATGAGTTGGGAGAGACGGGTCTTGGCCTCGTGAATGTTGACTTGCGTATGCATCGTCGAGTCTCTAGTTAGCTAAATTTAGGCTAGTCGCTTTCTCTCGTTCCCACGCTCCAGCGTGGGAACGCCGTCCGGCCGCTCCACGCGACGCCGGAGCGTCGCGACTTGCTCCCACGTTGGAGCGTGGGAGCCAGAAGAAAGACTTTAAACCGCGCCAACTCCGGCAATCGTCGAGTCTGCCGTGGCCGATCCCATCCAATAACATCACATACTGCGCTGGGCGCGGTTTAAGCGAAGCGCCGCACCTCCCCGGCCCCGGCAACATTGTCCACACAGCGCCCACAGAGTTCCGGGTGGTCGGCATGGGTGCCCACGTCGGGTCGATGGTGCCAGCAGCGGACGCATTTGGCGTGTTTCGACGCGTTCACCCGCACCGCCAAGCCCGGCAGATCCGTGCCGACCGCCGTGTCCGGCTGTTCGGCGATCGGGTGCAGCCGCACCTGCGAGGTGATCATGGCGAATCGCAGTTCGTCCTCCAACCGACCCAGTGCCTGATAGAGCCCGGGGTCGCAGTACAGGTCCAGCTCGGCATCCAGGGCTGAACCGATCAGGTTGGCCTTGCGGGCGCTCTCCAACGCCGGTCCCACGGCCATCCGCGCGGCGAGGACCTGATCCCACAGGGCCCGGTCCAGGTCGGTCACATCGTCCAGCGCGACCAGACCCTCATACCAGGTGGCGGTAAATACCGAGGGGTCGCGCCGGCCGGGGATGAAGCCCCAGATTTCATCGGCCGTGAATGACAGAATCGGCGCCAACCACCGGACCATGGCCTCGACGATGTGATACATGGCGGTCTGGCAGGACCGCCGCGGCAGCCCGTCCGCCGCCGTGGTGTATTGACGGTCCTTGATCACGTCCAGATAAAAACCGCCCAAATCCACCACACAGAAGTTGTGGACCTTCTGGTAGATCAGGTGGAACTGGTAGGTCCGATAGGCGGTGATGATCTCGCCCTGGAGTCGTAGCGCCCGGTCCATCACCCAGCGGTCCAGGGCGATCATGTCGGCCGGCGCCACCTGATTGACCGCGGGGTCGAAGCCGTTGAGGTTGGCGAGCAGAAATCGGGTGGTGTTGCGGATGCGCCGGTAGGCATCGGCGGTGCGCTTCAGAATCTCATCGGAGACGCTCATCTCGGCGCGATAGTCGGTGGCCGCGACCCACAGCCGGATGATGTCCGCCCCCAGGGTCTTCATCACGTCTTGCGGGCTTACCACGTTGCCCTTCGACTTGGACATCTTCTCGCCCTTGGCGTCGACCGTGAAGCCGTGGGTGAGGACCTGACGGTAGGGCGCCCGCCCGTGCATGGCGATGCTGGTGAGCAGCGACGACTGGAACCAGCCGCGGTGTTGGTCCGAACCTTCCAGGTAGAGATCCGCCGGGGCGCGCAGACCCGCGCGCTGCTCCAAAACGCAGGCGTGGGTGACGCCGGAGTCGAACCAGACATCCAGGGTGTCCTGGACCTTCTCGTACTCGGCCCCTTCCGTTTCGCCGAGCAAACCTGATGGATGCAGTTCGAACCAGGCTTCGATCCCCGTCTGCTCCACCCGGCGCGCCACTTCCTCGATCAGTTCGGGCGTGCGCGGATGCAGTTTGCCGGTGACCTTGTGGACCAGCAGGGCAATCGGCACCCCCCAGGTGCGTTGACGCGAGATACACCAATCCGGCCGCCCCCCGACCATCCCCTCGATGCGTCCCTGACCCCAGTCGGGTGTCCAATCGACCCGGCCGATTTCATCCAGGGCCGCGGCGCGCAGGCCCCGCTTCTCCATGCTGATAAACCACTGCGGCGTGGCGCGAAAGATGATGGGTGTCTTGTGACGCCAGCAATGGGGATAGCTGTGGGTGAAGCGCTGCTCCAGCAGCAGCGCGCCATGCGCCTTCAGCACCTCCACCACGTGCTCATTGGCCTTGAAGACATTCTCACCGGCAAACAGCGGCGTGCCGGGCAGGAAGCGCCCGTCGCCGCCCACCGGGTTGTCGACCGGCAAGCCATAACGGCTGCCGACGATATAGTCGTCCAGGCCATGACCAGGCGCGGTGTGAACAGCGCCGGTGCCCGCTTCCAGGGTCACATGCTCGCCGAGGATCACCGGGACCTCACGGTCGTAGAAGGGGTGCCGGAGTTTCACCCCCTCCAAATCCGCGCCCCGTCCATAGCCCAGCACCCGATAGTGCTCATAGCCCCAGCGGTGCATCGTGTCTTTGAGCAGGCCCGCGGCGACGATCAGCCGCTCGCCGGTTCCGGGCCGGTCGTCGCCGCCCACTTGAACAATGGTGTATTCCAATTCCGGATTGACCGCCACCGCCTGGTTGGCCGGCAGGGTCCAGGGCGTGGTGGTCCAGATGACCAGCGACGCCGGTCCCTCGCCGCAGCCGTTGGGCGAGCCGTGGCAGCGCGCCTCCAGCACCTCCGGCTCGGCCAGCGCAAAGCGCACATCGACGGCGATCGACTGCTTGTCGGCGTATTCGACCTCGGCCTCGGCCAGGGCCGAACCGCAGTCGATACACCAATGCACCGGTTTCTCGCCCTTGATGACATGGCCGTTGGCGATGATCCGCCCCAGGGAGCGGATGATCTGCGCCTCGAAGGCGAAATCCATCGTGAGATACGGCCGTTCCCAGTCGCCGAACACGCCCAGGCGTTTGAAGTCGGCGCGCTGACCAGTCACCTGCGTGGCGGCATAGTCGCGGCAGGCGACGCGGAACTGCGCCGGGCTCAACTTATGTCCGGGCTTGCCCTGCTTTTTCTCGACCTGGAGTTCGATCGGCAGCCCGTGGCAGTCCCAGCCCGGCACATAGGGTGCGTCCATCCCGTCCAGCGTTTGCGCTTTGACGATGATGTCCTTCAGCACCTTGTTGACCGCATGGCCGATATGGATGTCGCCATTGGCGTAGGGCGGGCCGTCGTGCAGGATAAAGCTTGGCGCACCCGCGCGTGCCGCGCGAATCTGTGAATAGATATCCAACTGTTCCCATTGTTTGAGAAGCGCCGGTTCCCGCTGCGCCAGATTGGCCTTCATGGGAAACTCGGTGTTGGGGAGGTTGAGGGTGTATTTGTAGTCAGTCACGCGTATGCCTTGAGGTTGTCCCGCGCCTGGGAACGGGGCGTTGCCGGTGTTACAGGGGCTCTGCCAACCCTATGATTGCACAGAATGAAGGTACAACGTGACCGGGATTTCTTCAAGTCACCCGGTCCGCGTCGCATCCCGCTGGTCCGGCCAGATACTCCCGCGCCGCCGCCGCATCCAGCGCGATCTGGCGGCGCAATTCCTCGAATGAGCCGAAACGCCGCTCGTCGCGCAGCTTGAGTCGGAACTCCACTTCCAGATGACGGCCGTAGATCTCCTGATCGAAGTCGAACAGATGCACCTCCAGCCGATACCCCTGGCCGCCGACCGTGGGGCGGGTGCCGACGTTGGCGACGCCGGGCCGCGGACCCGCATCCAGCCCGCGCACCTGCACGGCGAAGACCCCGTGCAGCGGACTGACCCGCCGGTGCAGGTCGACGTTGGCGGTGGGGAAGCCGATGGTGCGCCCGCGCCGATCGCCGTGGCCCACCCGGCCCTGGATTCGGTAGGGTCGTCCGAGCAAGCGTTCGGCCTGCTCCAGATCGCCGCGGTAGAGCGCCTCGCGTACCCGGGTGCTGCTGATGCGCTCCTCGCCATGGGTGATGGTGTGCAGATTCTCGACCGCGAAACCGTCCGCGCCCGCCTGGGTGCCGATGGTGCGCAGGAGATCGTAGTCGCCGGTGCGCCCGCGGCCGAAGCGGAAATCGTCCCCGACCAGCAGATAGCGCACACCCAGCCCCTCCAGCAGCAGTTGCCGGGCAAAGGCCGCGGCCTCCGTGGACGCAAGTCGCGATCCGAATTCGAGGAGCATCACCCGCGCGATGCCGTACTTGCGGATGGCCTGGAGTTTTTCGCGCAGCCGCGTCAGGCGCGCCGGCGCGTGGTCCGGGGTGAAAAACTCCAGCGGCTGGGGTTCGAAGGTGATGACGGTGGCCGGCAGCCCGAGTGCGCGGCCGTGTCCGAGCAGGCGCTGGAAGACCGCGCGGTGTCCCAGGTGCACCCCGTCGAAGGTGCCGATGGTGGCCACGCAGCCCCGATCGTCAGGGCGCAGATTATGAATACCGCGGATCAGCCTCATGGGTCCTACGAGCAAGCGAAGGGGCGCCACAGTATACGCGGGTCGACCGCGGGTTCCGAGCGGATCGGCGCGTCGGCCTCGATCAAGAGTCCGGCCACTTGGACGCGCCGGGTGCGTCGTCAGGCCATCCTGGCCTGACACCGTCAGGGCTGGAAGCCCTGACGACGCACGCCGCCGGCCGGGATGACGAGCAAGGCTGGCGCGTCTTGATCCTGAGCGTTCAGTCGGCGTTGCTGACGCTGACCTGGTTGCGCCCGCCATCCTTGGCCTGATAGAGGGCGGCATCGGCCCGCGCCAGCACGGCCGCGGCATCTGTTTCCTGCGCTCCCGCCGCAGTGACGCCGATGGAGACGGTGATCGCCGGCAGGTCCTCGCCTTGATACGGCACGCGCAAATGCGTCACCGCCGCGCGCAGACAATCGAGCCGCGCGCAAGCGTCGCTGAGGCTGGAGCCAGGCAGGATCAGGGTGAACTCCTCGCCGCCATAGCGGCAGGCGAGATCGCTGCTGCGCAAGGTGTGGCCGAGCAGCGTGCCGAGCGCCCGCAGCACGGCATCGCCGGCCTCATGACCGAAAGTATCGTTGAAGCGCTTGAAGTGATCCAGGTCCAGCATCGCCACCGCGAGCGGTTCGCCCAGGCGGCGGCCGCGGTCGAGTTCGCGCGGCAGGGTTTCATCCAGATAGCGGCGGTTGAACAGGCCGGTGAGCGGATCGCGGATCGCCTGTTCCCGCAAGGCTTCCTGTAGCCGGATGTTCGACAGGGCCAGTTTGATCGCCTCGCTGAAGGCAATTGCCAAAGTGCGCAGGTCGGCGAACCGTTCCTCGGTGAGCAATTCATCGGCGCCGAGATGCAACAGGCCAAGCGTTTCACCGTGTACCGCCAACGGGACGCAGAGGTGCGCGGGCGGCGGCTCGCGCAGATGCGTGCAGCGGGTGCCGTCGGCGGGGTCCGGAACTGCATGGATCTCCCCGGACCGCAAGGCCCGGCAGTGATCGACAGGGAAGGTCGCCGGCAAGGCAGTAAGGTCGCCTCAGGCCGCGACCACCCGCAAACCCGACCCGGTCGCCTCATCCGGCACCGCCAATGCCCCATGATAGCCGGCGAACAACCGCCCGGCGCCGCGGCCGATGACCGTATAGGCCTCCTCCAGGGTCATGCAGGAAAAAGATCCCCACGAACGCGTTGTCCAGCAAGACCTGATTTTCGCGCAGCAGGGCTTGCGTCCGGGCGGTGTTGAGGGTGGGCGGACGGGCTGGTTTCTTCCGGTTGCGACGTGGGCTTTTCATAGCCAAATCATACACCACCGTCTGTCTCCGGTGAGTGGACGCACTGCTCGGATTTGGCAACGGCCGAATGCGGAAAACCCTATGTCCAGCCTTGGTCACGCGACGGTCACGGCGATCCGATGCGACGGGGGCGCGGTCCGCCGCACCCTCTCCGTGGGCATCGCGACCTGGCCGGTCCAATCCGCCGGGGGGGCCGAACTGATCGCCGCGGCCGACCGTGCGCTCTACGCGGCCAAGTAAGGCGGACGCAACCGGACCGTGGTGGCGGGCTAAGGTGATTGCCGGATTATCAGACCCGCAGCAAATGCCGCGGCCGAATACCGACGGCAAGCAGCACCGCCCCATAAAGCCCGCCGGCCGCGAGCATCCACAGCCCCAGACGCAGGGCGCGCTCGCCCCCGCTCTGTACCAGCCAGTCGTCAATGGGCCCGATGCCCAGCGTGAGTAACAGACCCATGAGCAAACTGGCGCCCAGCCCCTTGGCGAGCAGGGCGGGCCAGCCGGGCAGGGGACGATAGACCCGCTCGGCACGTAGCCCGCGCAGCAGCAGTCCGGCATTGACGAGCCCCGACAGGGTGGTCGCCAGGGCCAATCCGGTGTGTCCCAGGGGCCACATCAGGGCCAGACTGAAGACGATGTTGGCTGCCATGGCGATGACGGCGATCCGCACCGGGGTGCGCATCTCCAGGCGGGCGTAGTAGCCGGGGGCGAGCACTTTGACGGCGATGAAGCCGACCAGACCGGGGGCGTAGGCCATCAGGCTCAGGGCGGTCATGCGCGCATCCTGAGCGCCGAAGGCGGCACCCGGATCGCTGGAGAAGAACAGGGTGGCGATGATGGGTCCGGCCAGGACCAGGAGCCCCACGGCCGCCGGTACCCCGAGCAGCAGCAGCCAGCGCAGTCCGAAGTCCAGGGTGTCCGAGAAGGCGTCCGGGTCCTCGGCCGCGTGGCGCTGCGAGAGCTTGGGCAGGATCACGGTGCCCAGGGCGACACCCAGCACGCCCATGGGGAATTCCATCAGGCGGTCCGAGTAATAGAGCCAGGAAATGCTCCCGCTGACCAGGAAGGAGGCGAGAATGGTGTTGATCAGCAGATTGAGCTGGCCGACCGAGGCGCCGAACAGGGCCGGGCCCATGAGCCGGAAAGTCCGCCGCACGCCGGGGTCCTGAAACCGCAGGCGCGGGCGCGGCAGCAGCCCGAGTTGCCGCAGAAAGGGCACTTGAAAGGCCAGTTGAACCAGGCCCCCGATCAGCACGCCCCAGGCGAGGGCGACGATCGGGCGGTCCATCAGCGGCGCCAGCCAGAGGGCGCAGGCGATCAGGATCAGATTCAGCAAGACCGGGGTGAAGGCCGGCACCCCAAAGCGTTCGTAGGTGTTGAGGATGCCGCCGGCGAAGGCGGTGAGCCCGATGAACAGGATGTAGGGGAAGGTGAGCCGCAGCAGTTCCGCCGCCAGTTCACGCTGACCCGCCTCGGCGCTGAACCCAGGCGCGAAGAGCAGGACCAGCAGCGGGGCGGCCAGGCAGCCGAGCAGCGTCACCACCAGCAGCACCGCCCCCAGCACCCCGGCCATGTCGTCCAGATAGTTCTTGAGGTCCGCCTGGCTGCGCCGCTCCCGGTAGCTGTTGAGCACGGGGACGAAAGCCATGGAAAAGGCCCCCTCCGCGAACAGCCGGCGCATCAGATTGGGAATCTTGAAGGCGACGAAAAAGGCGTCGGTGCCCGCGTTCGCGCCGAAGACCCGGGCGATCACCAGATCGCGCACAAAGCCCAGCAGACGTGACACGAAGGTGTTGCTGCCGACTTTGGCAATGGACGCGGCGAGGGTGGACACGGGGGCGCTGACTCCGCAAAAAGCGGGGAGTATAGCGAGCTAGCGAGCAAATCGGTTGACAAGCGAGTGCCAGCCGTGCAGAATGCGCGGTCTTTATTCCGGCGCCCGAAACGGGTGCGTCCCTTTCAGGTTCCCAGGAGATCCCCTTGGCCAACTCAGCACAAGCCGAAAAGCGCGCCCGCCAGGCCGAGAAGCGCCGCCAGCAGAACGCCTCGCAGCGCAGCACCCTGCGCACCTTCATCAAGAAGGTCGTCAAGGCGATCGAAGCAGGCGACAAGGCGGCGGCGATGCAGGCGTATCAAACCGCCGTCCCGCAGATCGACAGCGCCGCCAACAAAGGCACCATCCACGCCAACAAGGCCGCGCGTCACAAGAGCCGCCTTAACGCCCATATCAAGGCGATGGCCTGACGCTATTCCGTCGGGTCCCGTCGCGTGCGGGGCTAGCCAAAAAAACCGGCCGAGTTGGCCGGTTTTTTTTGCTCTGCGTTGTCCGGTCGGCTCACAGTGCCGTGACAATGGCAAGGATGAGTCCCACTGCCGTCAACAGCAGCACGAACAGCAGCGACAAAACTCCCAGCCCCAATGCCAGGGGATTCAACAGGATTCCGAAATTGACGTAGGAACCGAGCAGTTCCCGCGCCTCGCCGGCCAGTGCCCCGAGTGACCACAGACCCTTCGCCGAGGCGATGGCGCCGAGCTTCGGCATTTTACCCGCACGCAGGTCTTGCAGCGTCGTCTGGACTTGGCCGCCCGCATCCGTGAGCATCCGATCCGCCGTTGCGGGCAGATCCTGCAAGTCATCAAGTGCCCACCAGAAGCGCAGGATGAGCAGCAGCGGCGGCGCTGCGACACCCAGGATCATCAGGGCGATGAGCGGCGACCAGCCCTGGATGAAGATCAGCCAGACCGCGATCCACCCCAAGATCACGACCCCGAGCAGCAGCACGTTGCGCAGTTTGTCGGTCAGGCTGTCGATCAGCGGCATCAGGCGTCCCAGGACGCTGATCAGTTGCCCCTGCTTGGCTGCCGATGTTGGCCCGTCTGGGGTTCGGTCTTCGTCGGCCATTGTGAAATCCCCCGGACGCTCTGTTGCGTTCATGCGCGGCAGAAAGGGTTGATATGGGTGCTCAGGCGATTTCCAAAGAACTTCGTACCACGCGGGCTCACCCTCCGATGACCGGGGCGACGCGACCGGAGGCCGACGCTTCAGCGGGCGGCGGTGCCGCGTCCGGCTGAAGCCTCGACCTCCGGTCTGTTGCGCGCGTGCATCTTCATCCGGACTGCACCTGAGGCGATTCCCAGGAATCAACCTCCCGATTGCGCATGCCGGCGAAATTCGTAGAGCGATAGAGGCGTCTGTAGGGGCGACTTAAGTCGCCCCTACACGTCGGGAGATTATTTCCCGGCAATCACCGAAGCTCGGAGACCAACCGCTGCGTTTCAAGTGTCGCGCCGCCCCCGCTCGATAATGACTCCCACGTCCACCCCGGCGCCGACCGCGCCGGGCTTGTTGAGGGTCAGACGCACCCAGGGTACGGCGAATTCATCGCGCAGGATGCCGGCGCAGCGCTCGGCCAGGGTCTCGACCAGTTCGAACCGGCTCTCGTTGACGAACCGAGTCAGGCGGCGGGTGACCGCGTCATAGTCCAGCGCATCGGCGATGCGGTCAGTGGCCGCGCCGCGGGCGCAGTCGCTGGCCAACTCCAGATCGAGGATGACCGGGCGGCGGATGCGCTTCTCCCAGTCGTGGATGCCGATGGTGGTCTCGATGGTCAGGCCGTGGATGAAGACGATGTCCTGGAGTGGGTGGGTCATGTGTGAAGCTCAGTCGCTATCGGGGTGTCGATGATGCCTCAAGCCGGCGGCGGCGCAACAGATATCCCGCTGGTCCTTGACCCGTGGCCTCAACCCGGTTTCAATGCGCGCCCATGATTACCGCAAGTCTGCTCATTCTCGCCGCCTACCTGTTGGGCTCGGTGTCCAGTGCCATCATCGTTTGCCGACTGATGAGCCTGCCGGACCCGCGCACCCAGGGTTCCAACAATCCGGGGGCGACCAACGTCCTGCGTATCGGCGGGAAAAAACCCGCGGCCATCACCTTGTTCGGCGACAGTCTCAAAGGGCTCTTGCCCATGCTTGCCGGGCACCTGCTCGGGGTCGCCCCCTGGGTGTTGGCGGCCGTCGGCCTGGCGGCTTTTCTCGGTCACCTGTTCCCGGTCTTTTTCGGTTTCCGCGGCGGCAAGGGGGTCGCCACCGCCCTGGGAGTCCAGTTCGGGCTCTGGTGGCCGATTGGGCTGGGCGTCGCGCTCATCTGGCTCTTCGTCGCCAAGGTGCTGAAGATTTCTTCGCTGTCGGCGCTCATCTCCATGTCGCTGGCACCCTTGATCGTCTGGTTACTCTGGCCCGATCCGGTGCTGATCGGCATGCAGTTGGTGATGACCGGGATTCTGATTTGGCGCCATCGCAGCAACATCAAGAACCTGCTGACCGGGTCCGAAGGCCGGCTGGTCGACCAGGTCGGCGGGTCGGATCAGGACTGACCTGAGTCTGTTATAGCCATCGGACGTGATAACCGGACGTAGGGGCGGGTTTCAAACCCGCCCCTACACCAAGGCTCTGTCCGGATATCAGGTACGAAGGCTATATTGCTCGCCTGGCGCGCGAGTCGCGACCTCCCGCTGTGGGAGCGGCCTCCGGCCGCGATGGGGACGACCGTGAACGTCAACGTCGGCAAAACTCCGCGAGGCCCATCGCGGCCGGAGGCCGCTCCCACAAGGACAAGCCTGCCCCGCGGCGGTTATGGATCAGTGGTCAATGATTCGGGCTCCAGCGCCGGCAGCGACTCCATCGCCCAGCGCGCCCGCGGGGCGAAGCACAGCGGCTCGTGCTGACCGGCGCGCAGCCGCTGCCAGCCGGCATAGGCGATCATGGCCCCGTTATCGGTGCACAGCGCCGGACGGGGATAGAAGGTCTCCCCTCCGACCGCGGCGATGGCCGCGTTCATCCGCTCACGCAGGCGCCGGTTGGCGCTCACCCCGCCGGCCAGGATCAGGCGTTGTCGCCCGGTCGCCTGGAGTGCGCGCCGACATTTGATGACCAGCGTCTCTACCACCGCTTCCTCGAAGGCACGGGCGATGTCGGCGCGCGTCTGAGCGGGGTCCGCCGCGTCGGGGAGCGTTGTGCGCAGGGTGTTGAGGGCGAAGGTCTTGAGCCCGCTGAAGCTGAAGTCCAGTCCCGGACGGTCGGTCATGGGGCGGGGGAAGCGGAAGCGCTGCGGGTCGCCGCGTTCGGCCAGGCGCGCGAGTTCGGGCCCGCCGGGGTAGGGCAGGTCGAGAATCTTGGCCGTCTTGTCGAAGGCTTCGCCGGCGGCATCGTCCAGCGACTCGCCGAGGATGCGGTAACGCCCGACCCCCTCCACGTCCACCAGTTGAGTGTGGCCGCCGGACACCAGGAGCGCCACGAAAGGGAAGGGCGGGGCCGGGTCTTCGAGCAGCGGGGCCAGCAGGTGACCCTCCATGTGGTGGACCCCGATGGCCGGCACCCCCCAGGCCCAGGCCAGGCTGCGCCCCAGCGCGGAGCCCACCAGCAGGGCGCCGATCAGCCCCGGACCGGCGGTGTAGGCCACCCCGTCGATGGCCCCCGCGGTCAGTCCGGCCGAGTCCATCACCTCGCGGATCAGCGGCAGGGTCTTGCGTACATGATCGCGCGAGGCCAGTTCGGGGACTACGCCCCCGTACTGCGCGTGAATCGCGATCTGGCTATAGACCGCATGGGCCATGAGCCCGGCGGCCGAGTCGTAGACCGCCACACCGGTCTCGTCGCAGGAGGTCTCAATCCCGAGTACCCGCATCGTCAGGTTGCTCCGATGATTCTTGACCGCGCACGATAACCCACCCGCGCGGCTGGTGGAACCTGCTGCCTGGCGTGACTAGCAGTTCCAAATTTGGGTGGCCGCCGCCAACAGCGTGTCGGCAGCGAGACCGATGGTGGATGCGCTGCGCTTATCCACCCTACGAAACCTGCTCGGTTGTAGGGTGGATAAGGCGCGCCGCTCGGTGTCCGGGACCCGGCACGTCGGCCGCGCGCGCCGCATCCACCAGAGGTCGCGCGAGACCGCCCAAATTTGGAATTGCTGCGGCGCGACGACACCCTTTGCAATCTACCCCCCGTTTCAGCTAAAATCCGCGGTCTTTATTTTCGCCTAACCTATCGTCTGGAGTCTGAAGGACATCTATGCCCAGCGTCCGCGTCAAAGATAACGAGCCCTTCGAGGTCGCCATGCGGCGGTTCAAGCGCTCCTGCGAAAAGGCAGGTGTGCTCGCCGAGGTCCGTCGCCGTGAGTTCTACGAAAAGCCCACCTCCGAGCGTAAGCGCAAGAAGGCAGCGGCCGTGAAGCGTCATCACAAAAAGTTGCAGCGCGAATCGCGTCGCTGGGAACGCCCGTACTAACGGTCGCTTGGCCCCTGGGGTCTCGGCCGCGGTCCGAGCCCTGCCATCCTCCCGGAAGTTCAGTCGGTCGCGGCCTGATGCCGCAGTAGGTCGAGACTATGCTCAAGGCGCAAATCCAGTCCGACATGAAGACCGCCATGAAGGCGGGTGACAAGGTCAGGCTCGGGGTGATTCGCCTCATCCTCGCGGCCGTCAAACAGCGCGAGGTCGATGAACGCATCGAGCTGGATGACGCCCAGGTGCTGGCCGTGCTCGACAAGATGGTCAAGCAGCGGCGGGATTCCATCGAGCAGTTCGGTGCGGCCGGTCGTCAGGATCTGGTCGACGTGGAGCGTTTCGAGGTCGAGGTCATCCAAGGCTACCTCCCCGCGGCCCTGAGCGAGGTCGAACTGACTGCCCTGGTCGAGTCCGCGGTCACCGCCAGCGGCGCGGCGGCCATGAGCGACATGGGGAAGGTCATGGCCGTGCTGCGGCCCCAGGTGCAGGGACGTGCCGACATGGGCGCGGTCAGTGCCATGGTGAAGCGGCGGCTCGGTGCCTGAAGCCGGCTGCGGGCATGGCCGGCTGGATCCCACCCCAGTTCATCGATGATCTGCTCGCACGCACCGACATTGTCGAGCTGATCGGCAGTCGTGTGCAGTTGCGCAAGGCGGGCAAGGACTTCCAGGCCCGCTGTCCCTTTCACGACGAGAAAACCCCGTCCTTCACGGTCAGCCAGGAGAAGCAGTTTTATCACTGTTTTGGCTGTGGTGCGCATGGCAGCGCCATCGGTTTTCTCATGGAGTACGACCGGCTCGGTTTCCGTGAAGCAATCGAGGAACTGGCCCACAAGGCCGGGCTCGAGGTGCCGAGCGAGGCGGCCGCGGCGCCGGCCGGGCCCGACTATGCGCCGCTCTATGCCATCCTGGATCAGGCCGCCCAGATTTTTCGTCTGCAGTTGCGAGAGCATCCGGATGCCTCTCGCGCGATCGAATATCTCAAGGGCCGCGGCCTGAGCGGTGAGATTGCCGGGCGCTATGGCCTGGGCTATGCGCCGCCCGGTTGGGACCTGCTGCTGACGCGGTTGGGGGAGAGCCCGGCGCAGCGCGAGCGACTGTTTCAGGCGGGTCTCATCACGGAGCAGGACGGCAAGCGCTACGACCGCTTTCGCGACCGCGTGATCTTCCCGATTCGCGACCGCCGCGGGCGCGTGATCGGCTTCGGCGGGCGGGTGCTCGGCGACGGCAAGCCCAAGTATCTCAACTCCCCGGAGACCCCGGTCTTCCACAAGGGGCGCGAGCTCTATGGGCTCTACGAAGTCCAGCAGGCGCGACGCAAACTGGAGCGGCTGCTGGTGGTCGAAGGCTACATGGATGTCATCGCGCTCGCCCAGTTCGGCATCGACTATGCGGTCGCCACCTTGGGCACCGCAACCACCGAGGATCACCTCAAGGTGCTGTTGCGCTCGGCGCCCGAGTTGGTGTTCTGCTTCGACGGCGACCGTGCCGGGCGCGACGCGGCCTGGAAGGCACTGGAAACGGCCTTACCCCTGGTGACCGGCAGTCAGTCGTTGCGCTTTCTCTTCTTGCCGGACGGGGAGGACCCGGACACGCTCATCCGCGCCGAGGGCCAGGCGGCCTTCGAGCAGCGCATGCAGCGCGCCGCGCCGCTCTCCGACTGTTTTTTCGACCATCTTAAGGACCAGGTGGACATGGTCAGCCGCGACGGTAAGGCGCGGTTGGTGACTTTGGCGAAGCCCTTGATCTCCAAGGTACCAGCCGGCATCTATCGGGATATGCTGGAGGGTCGGCTGGCGGCGCTGGCAGAGATCGCTCCCCGCCGCGCCGAACGCCCGGCCGGTGCGCGGCGGACCCGTCCCGCGGCCCAGCGGCCGACGCGGCCGAGTCGGGTGGCGCAGGCCATCGCGCTGTTGCTCGACCACCCCGAGCTGGCGCCCGCGGCCGCGGAGCAGGCCGACGACTGGCGACGGCTGGAGAATCCGGGAGTCGCTGTCCTGGCCCAGTTGCTCGATGCGATCACCGCGTATCCGGGCATCAATAAGGCCACCCTGATGGAGCGCTGGCGCGACCATCCGCACTTTGAGTATCTCCAGCGGCTGAGCGTGGAACCCTTTTTGCGCGATGTCCCGGAAGACGGTCTGGCCGCCGAGTTGATCGGCGCACTGCAGGGGCTGAGCAAAGACGTGCGGGATGCCGAGCGGTTACAGCCGCTCAATCGGCGCAGTACCGCGGAGTGGAGTGAGGAGATACGTGAGCAGATGGATCGCGACCACGCCCAGGCGCGGACGCGTCTCCGATAAACCGCGCCCAGCGCGGTATGCGATGAAAATGACGCATTTCGCGCTGGACGCGGTTTAGAACACTGAAAAATTTAATCGAGCTTGACATTCTGTGCTAGAATGCGTAGTTCCGCGCACGGCCTCAAGTCTGCCTGATAACTCTCCCAGAGAACGGCAAAGGTAACCCATGGATCAAGAACAGCACCAGTCCCAGCTGAAGCAGCTGATCGCCAAAGGCAAAGAGCAGGGTTTCCTGACCTATTCCGAGGTGAACGATCATTTGCCTCCCGGTATCGTCGAACCCGAGCAGATCGAAGACATCGTTCGGATGATCAACGATATGGGGATCATGGTCCATGAGTCCGCCCCGGACATCATCGACCAGACCCTGACGGACAATGCCGTATCGGATGACGACGCCGCCGAGGCCGCCGCCGCCGCCCTGGCCAGTGTCGACAGTGAGTTCGGACGCACCACCGACCCCGTGCGCATGTACATGCGCGAGATGGGCACGGTCGAATTGCTGACGCGCGAGGGCGAACTGAAGATCGCCAAGCGCATCGAGGAGGGCCTCAACCAGGTCCTGTCCTCCCTGTCCGTCTACCCCCGCTCGGTGCAGAAGCTGATCGAGATCTTCGACCGGGTCGAACGCGAAGAAACCCGGCTGGCCGACGTCATCTCCGGGTTCAACGACACCGATGCCGAACCGGTGCCGGCTCCGGTGGCGGCGCCGGTTCCGGAGGTCGTGGCCGAAACGGATACCGAGGCGGATATTGAAGAACCAGCCTCCGAAGACGAGGAGGAAACGGTGGCCGTCGCCGATACCGGGCCGGACCCGGTCGAAGTCGCGCGCCGGGTGCAACTGCTGCGTGATCGCTTCGACGTGCTCAAGATCAACCTCGAACAGTTCGGACGGGACGACCCCCGCTCGCGGGCCGCCATGGCCGAGGTGTCCGAGGTCTTCCTGCAGTTCAAACTGGTCGCCAACGTCTTTCAGGAGCTGGCCGAGATCCTGCGCGGCACCATCTCGCGCATCCGCTCGCAGGAAAAGGCCATCATGGGCGCCTGCGTCGATCAGGCCGGCATGCCCCGCAAGGAATTCATCGAAAGCTTCCCGGATAACGAGACCAACCCCCAGTGGCTGGAGCAGCAGCTCGCCGCGACGCGGCCTTTCGCCGCGCGTCTGGTGGAGTTTTCTCACGATGTCCGCCGTGCCCAGCGCAAGCTCCAGGAAGTCGAGCGCGAAAACTTCCTGACCGTCGGCGAGATCAAGGAAGTCAATCGCAAGATGTCCATCGGCGAGGCCAAGGCCCGCCGCGCCAAGAAAGAAATGGTCGAGGCCAACCTGCGTCTGGTCATCTCCATCGCCAAGAAGTATACGAATCGCGGGCTTCAATTCCTGGATTTGATCCAGGAAGGCAACATCGGCCTGATGAAGGCGGTCGACAAGTTCGAATACCGTCGCGGCTACAAGTTCTCGACCTATGCCACCTGGTGGATTCGCCAGGCGATCACCCGCTCCATTGCGGATCAGGCGCGCACCATCCGCATCCCGGTGCACATGATCGAGACCATCAACAAGCTCAACCGCATCTCCCGGCAGATGATCCAGGAAATGGGCCGTGAGGCCACCCCGGAAGAGTTGGCGGCGCGCATGGAAATGCCCGAGGACAAAGTCCGCAAGGTGCTCAAGATCGCCAAGGAACCGATCTCCATGGAGACCCCGATCGGCGACGACGAGGACTCGCATCTGGGCGACTTCATCGAGGACTCCGGCGTCATCTCCCCGGTCGAGTCCGCCACCATGGCCGGTCTGCGCGAGGCCACCCAGAACATGCTGGCCAGCCTCACCTCGCGTGAAGCCAAGGTCCTGCGCATGCGCTTCGGTATCGACATGAATACCGACCATACGCTGGAAGAAGTCGGTAAACAATTCGACGTCACCCGCGAGCGCATCCGTCAGATCGAAGCCAAGGCCCTGCGCAAGCTGCGCCATCCGACCCGTTCCGAGAAGCTCAAGAGCTTCCTCGATACCGAGTGATGTCCGTGGCGATGGCCGTCGTACCTGATATCCTGACACGGCCTTGCCGTAGGGGCGGGTTTGAAACCCGCCCCTACACCCGGTTATCGCGTTCGACGCCAATATAAGACCACGAAACTCATCGTGAAGATTCCAAGACGGCAGGGCTGCCGGTATGATCGACGCGCCACGGACGGTCTTCAGCCAAACTGCTTTACGGGCCGTTAGCTCAGCGGTTAGAGCAGGGGACTCATAATCCCTTGGTCCAAGGTTCAAATCCTTGACGGCCCACCATTCCCTCAAGCGCAAATGGTTCTGGGGACCCGGGCAGCGATGATCGAGCAAATCACCATGGACCCGGCCATCTGCCACGGCAAGCCTTGCATCCGAGGACTCCGCTACCCGGTCGAGACGGTCTTGGAGTGGCTTGCGGGCGGCATGAGCATCGACGACATCCTGGCCGACTACGAGGATCTGACCCGCGAAGACATTCTTGCCGCCTTGGCCTTTGCCGCTCGGATTGCCCATACTAAACACCTCGTCCCGCTGGCCGCATGAGATTCGTCGTCGATGCCCAATTGCCTAAGCGCCTGGCGCGCTGGCTGGCGGCACGCGGTCATGACGCCTTGCGCACGCTTGATCTGGCGGGAGGAAATCGGACTTCGGACGCGGCGATCACTGAGTTCGCCTGCAGGGACGATCGAATCGTGGTCACTAAAGACGCCGATTTCGTCAATTCACACCTTCTCCAAGGGCGTCCGGCCCGGTTATTGTTGATCGCGACTGGAAACTTGGGGAATGCGGATCTGGAGCGTTTGCTGTGCGAAAATATCCAGCCGTGGAAACCGCGCTGGAATCTCATCATTTTATCGAGTTGCACCGTGACTTACTGATCATTCACGAGTGATCGGGTCGCTCAACAGGCCTTGATCACGGTTCCGGCCACGGGACATCGTAGGGTGGACAAGCGCAGCGCAGTCCACCAGCGGCGGCGCGGGGTTTGGTGGACTGCGCTAGCGCTTGTCCACCCTACGGCCGGAACGATGATCAAGGCCGCTCAACACGGGGTCATATGTAGCGCTCGGCATCAGGAACCTGCCGCGCGTCGGGAGTGCGGCAACGGGGGGCCGACAACGCGACCACCCGATGGTCGAGATGGCGATAGTAATTCAACGGTCGCACGCCAGGGTGGTCGTGATTTGAATCCTGCCGCCGGAGCCTGTTCCTGGCCAACGGAGCCGCATCAGCCTTTGGAGCAACCGCCGATGGCGTTCACTGGCGCTTCAGGTCGGCCGGGCCATAGTCCGGCTCATCCTCGCCATAGGCCCCGGCCAGGCCGGACAGCGACAGCCCCGACCATAAGGTGCGCTCGTCGTCCTGGCCCGGCTCCAACAGGGTGACAAGCAAACGCGCGTTGGAAGGAATCTGATAGGGTTCATCCAGAAGGATCGACCGCCCATCGAAGTGGGCCTTGAGTGTGACACTAGGCATGTGTTGCTCCCGTGGTTGGGTGGTGCGGAACGCTGGCGGGACTTGCGCGCTGTGTTAGCGGTCTCCCAGCACCTTGTCGGCCGCGCCCCGCACTAAGGCATGTCTCGCTCGCTCGGTCAGGTGGGCATAGCGGGCGGTGGTTTGCGCGCACTTTTGACCGTGTACGGCGCCGATCTCCAGCAGGCTTGCGCCGTTCGCGGCCATGAAATTCGCCGCGCTGTGCCGCAGGTCGTGCCACACAAAAACGCCTTACCCCCATCGGGCGAGACGCGGACCCCGAAGCCTTGC
>Ga0247839_1003278_pt1 | contig 22623 bp, 16 predicted proteins | sample LaCruzMarch2015__6_FD_192405 | JGI IMG/M metagenome (GOLD analysis project Ga0247839, IMG submission 192405) | Freshwater microbial communities from meromictic Lake La Cruz, Castile-La Mancha, Spain - LaCruzMarch2015_16m | ecosystem: Environmental > Aquatic > Freshwater > Lake | place: Spain... | reverse complement strand
TAGAAAACCAATCATCGAATTCTTGGAATGTCGCCGGATAATCAATTCCGGAAGCAGGCTGTCTCAAATTACCCATGCCGAAAAACTACCTGTTGCGGTCGGTTGAGTAAAGTGCATACCCCGTTAGTTCTTTTGATGTGGCGGATGGTGCCGGATGGGGCGCTGTCACCAATACTCAATTTTCCACGCCCGGGGCTGCGTATCTACATCCCACTAATGGCTTTATCGGCACTGTCCTGTGGCAGGACTTGGATGTGGCTGGTGCAAGCAGTGCTACCGGCACCGCCAGTGTTGTTCTGTCTACGCTCGGCGCTCCTGCGGGCAACACGATAGCCGTCTATTTGGAATACACCATTGCTGGCGGCACAACTAATCGCCTGCTTCTTTTTAACCCAAACAATTCAGATATTTCTGTTCCGACGACATTCAGCACCAATTTTGCGTTGCCGGACACAGCACAGCGCATTACTCGTCTGTCAGTGGACAAAACCACCAACGGATCCTTCTACGCGCAGGAATTCAGTTTGGATGTTACCGTTGCCACTCCGCCGGACCTGCCGGAACCGTTTTATGGTTTTATCAGTGATGGCGAGGTCATGATTACTGGCCATATCGGCACCACCGGCGGTGCGGTTGTTATCCCCGGCACGATCTATGGTTACCCGGTCACGTCTATCGGGCATGCTGCATTCGGCGGCTGGGACAATTTGACGAGCATGACGGTTCCCAGCAGTGTCACAAGTATCGGGTGGTCTGCCTTTGACGGCTGCAACAACCTCACAGGGGTCTATTTCAAGGGTAATGCCCCGACTATTTTGTCCAATATGTGGGATAGCAGTAGAGCTTTCGAGTTGTTCGACACCAACAGTCAGGCCATTGTCTATCGATTTTCTGGCGCTACCGGTTGGCCGACTGTGCCAGACGCCTTCGGCGGTCGTCCGACCGCATTGTGGAACTCTCCCATCGTGATTAACGGCGACTTTGAAACCGGCACGCTGACCGACTGGGAAAACGGGGCCATCACAAACGCCGGATCCCGTAACGGAGCCTATGCAGCCGTGATTAACAGTTGGGGCCCGCCCGGCTTTCTGGTGCAGGACATCAGCGCGCGTTTGATATCCGGAGTGGATTACCGGTTCACGGCTTATATCAATATACAGTCCAACATGGATACCATGGGGATGCCGATGTATGTTCCTCATCTCAGTGTCGCCGCCTCGGCTTGGTCTACCAACTACTATGTTGCGGCTTCGAACAGCACCGGGCTCGGCTGGCAGAAGCTGGAACTGGTTCGCTCATTCACGACAGAGGAACTTGCTACGAATGTGTATTTAACTGTTGGCGGGATGGGCCGGTTTCTTGTGGATGATGTAACAGCGCTGTGGGGCACAAATCCCGTTTACCTTCTTACCGTCAATGGCGGAGCCGGGGGAGGTTCGTACACCAACAAACAGCGTATAACCATTACCGCCAGTAATGCACCGGTTGGTAAGGCATTTGACCGGTGGACAGGGTCTACGTTGTATGTGGCGAGTGTGACATCTTCACCGACAATAGTGACGATGCCAGCCACGAATATCGCACTCACCGCGACATTTAAGACGGCTTACTATGCCTTGACCGTCAGAGGCGGAACCGGCAGCGGTTCGTACACCAACGGCCAGAAAGTGACGATTGCGGCCACGGTGCCGGTGGGAATGAAGTTTGCATGTTGGAATGACGCAAACACGAATGCTTCTCGCAGTATTACTATGCCGCCGGAACCGGTGACTTACACCGCCAGCTTCACCGATATCCAGAAGCCGACGGTGGCGATTACGCTTCCGACCGCCTCCCTGAAAGTGTCGAACTCGGTGTATACGGTAAAAGGTACCGCAACTGATAACGGTGTGATGACCGGTGTGTTCTGCCGGGTAAACAGCGGTGAATGGACACTGGCCACTACAACCAACCTGACGACGAATGTCTGGAAGAGCTGGAGTGTGCCGTTAACGCTTACCGCCGGATCAAATCTGTTGCAGGCGTATAGTATGGATGCAGCCGGAAATATTTCGGCGACCTCTAGTGTTTCCTGCACCTATGTGGTACCGGGTGTTCTGACGATTCAAACCAATGGCGTTGGAACGGTCACGCGCGCGCCGGCGACTGCGGTGGAAATAGGGCAGACCTACACCCTGACCGCTACACCGGGCGCGGGATTCGGTTTTGTAAACTGGGCCGGTCAAGTGACCGGCACCAACAAAGTGGTGACGTTCAAGATGACTTCGAACACGACGGTTGTGGCGAACTTTTGCGACAATGTGAAACCGGCGGTAACGATCAGTTCGCCAACCGCCGCGCAACGGATACTGGGAGTGACCGGACTGTTTACGGTTAAAGGCGCCGCCACGGATAACGGAGTTCTGAGTACGGTGCTGGTACAGGTTGGCAGCGGCTCGTGGATCCCTGCGGGAACCACCAACAGTCTGAAGAACTGGAATGCCGCCGTCACATTGAACACCGGAACAAACATCGTCCGGGCTTATAGCATCGACACCACCGGTAACTGCTCGGCCACCACCAGTGTATCGTGCGTCTATGTTCCAACCGGTATCCTGAGTATCCAGACCAACGGAGTGGGAACGATCACCCGCGCCCCGACCGGCGAACCGGAAGTCGGTAAAACCTATACACTCACTGCCGCCGCCGGAGTTGGATCGGTCTTCTCGACTTGGACCGGCGACGCATCCGGTACCAACAAAGTATTCAGCTTCACCATGACCACCAATAAGACCCTTATTGCCAACTTTACCGATACCCAGAAGCCGGTGGTAGCGATCACAGCCCCGACCGCCGCGCAGCGGATAGTGGGAATAACCGGACTGTTTACCGTCAAAGGAACCGCCGCAGATAACGGCACGCTGAGTAACGTGCTCGTACAGGTTGGCGGCGGCTCGTGGACTTCAGCCGGAACCACCAACAGACTGAAGAACTGGAGCGCTACTGTCACACTGAGCACCGGAACGAATATCATCCGTGCCTGCAGCGTGGATACCACCGGCAACTGCTCAGCCACCTCCAGCGTATCGTGCGTTTATGCCGCGACCGGGATTTTGACGATTCAGACCAACGGCGTTGGCACGGTTACCCGCGCCCCGACCGGCGTTCCCGAAGTCGGGAAAGTCTACACGCTGACAGCAGCGCCAGGAGCCGGCTTCGGTTTTAGGGACTGGACGGGAGATGTGACGCCGAGCACTAATAAGGTACTCACGTTTACCATGATAACCAATATGACGGTGACGGCGAATTTTAGAGATGCACAAATCCCGGTAGTGGCAATTACTGCGCCGACTGCCTTACTGAGAGTGTCGAATGAAATTTATACCGTCAAAGGCACAGCGTCGGACAACGGCGTTATGACGGGTGTCTACTGTCGCGTAAATAGTGGCACGTGGACGAACGCAGCTACCACCAATGGCTGGAAAAACTGGAGTGTACCGGTAACACTGATCGCCGGGTCTAATTTTATACAGGCGTGCAGCGCTGACTCTGGCGGCAATGTGTCAATCTTTGCAAATGTAAGCTGCACATATATCGTTACCACGGCAATGGCGGTTCAAAAGACAGGTAACGGGACTGTAGCTCCGGACTATAACGGACAGACTCTGGAAATCGGCAAGAGCTACACAATGACTGCAACGCCGTCTGCCGGATCTGTGTTTGTTGATTGGACCTATGGTGTTGATGGTGATGTGGCGACAAACAAATCGGCCATAACGTTCGCGATGCAGTCCAATCTGGTGCTGACAGCTAATTTCAGCAGTTTGCAGGACTTGTCGGAAGAGGGGTTGTCTGCTTTATCTGCGTTTATCGACACGAACAGCACACTCAATGGCGATACTCAATTGATTGCAGATGCTGCCGAGGCGTTTGATTTGGCTGCCAGAAGTAATCCGAATAATTACACCAACCGTATCTACAACGCCTTGAGCATCATGCTGAATCTGATTAATGATCCGTCGATTCGTAATCAGGCGACAGCATACGGAGTAAATCTGGATGACTTTTTTAATCCTACCTGCATCTTCCCGACGAATGCCCCTGCGGTTGATACATCGGTTGACAAGTTCGCAGCCTCTGTTCTGCCGGCAGTAGATAAAGCGTGGGCGGAATTGAATGCTATTCCGGCGACGTGGACAGGGCGGATTGAGATTTCAACCAACCGGTTTCCTTCTTTTGATGAATCCGTATGGGTGGATGCCGGCGATGTGGCTGCTATGAAAGCTGCACTCAAGGGATTGAGAGCCTTTACCGGGCTGCTCAAAGCGTACTGTTTGAATGTTAATTATGCCCGCCTTAACGATCCGATGGCGACACAGCAAAAGATAATCACAGTAGATGGGGCTGTTGCAGACTGGACGAATGTTCCGCGTTCGCTGCTCATAGCGGATTGGCCGGATGGTACCGGACCGGGTACCAGCACGGTAACACTGACACAAGAAGTGGCGGTTGTGCTGGATGGCGGCGGAAGCAATGTCGCATTGCTGGTGACAGGTTGCCCGCTGACAATATCTGACGCATGCGGTATCAGCTTTGATCTTCGTTTGAGTAATGGCGGCGCATTCAGCGAGACACGCGACCACCGTATTGAGCTATGGACAAGTACGAATGCTTTGGGAAGTCCTGTCATTGCTGGACTGGTCTATATAGGAACGAACAGTCAGTCAATTTTTGGACTGGAAACTGAATTGCTGGATGGTGTACTTGAAATTAAGTTCCCGGTTCAAGATGGTTTGGCAACATCACAGGTGACCATTAAACAGGTCGGATGCTGGGTTCATTTTGTCGGCACCGGCTGGGATAAGTGGTGGAATACCGTTTGGTCCGATCCTCAGTCGATTGGCGAAACTCCGATTCCTGTATTGCGAGCAAGTCATCTGGAATTCTTTTCCAAGATTCGTAACGCGACCAGCCTCGCCGGTGCAAAAACCGATCTGCAGGCGGCTCTGAACGGTTATATTGCGGCCGATACACTGATCGGAAAGCGCAGTACAAATAATGTAGTGTTGCATCTCGTTGACTTCGATCCAGCCGATCCGTTGGCCGCTGAAGATCGTGTGGAAAAGAGAGATGTTGTTTCTAAAATCCTAGCCAGTCTAGCTGGGCCGGTACAGTTGGAGGGAGACTCGGACATTGAAGGCACGCTGACTCGGCCGGTTTTCCTCGGTGCCTTCTTTAACGGGAAGATCACCACGAACATGCTGCCTTTGGGTCTGAAAGGAACACTCAACAATCCAGACTGGACGGTGTTTCCGGATCCGACTCTCGGCGGCATACTTCCGGGGATGACCGCCACTAACCTTAATAAATATATGCGGGGATATACATGGGCAGATGTTGAAACGACACGTGATTTTAGTGTTGGAGCCGATGCTCCTTATGAACTCGAGTTTTGTGTTGCAACAGAGCGAGACAATATGGCGATAACCAATGTTACGGTTTCCGGCCTTGGCGTTCCTTTAAGAACTCTTGAGTCTTGGCGGGATGATGAGTGGGGGTGCGATGTTCCTTCCTCTGCTCTTGCGGTCGGAACGCCATACACATTCACTGTGTATTTTGCTGACGGAAGTCACGAAATTATTATTGATAAGATCAACGCATGGGTAACAATTGATCCCAAGCCGGTACTGACAGGGACAGTGCTTCGGTGGTCCAGCGGTGCTTCAGTGCCGAATGCGGATCATTATGCCGTATACACGTCATATGGATACTGGGATGAATTGCCGCTCACTCAGACCTCAATTGACCTGTCTGAGTTCGGATATGTGGCCGGAGAGCCGTGTCAGGTAACGGTCGAAATTGTTAATAAAAATGGGGACAGAGCCTCTCGTTCGATGGAATATACCGGAGATGGAGAGTTGCCCTTCTAAAAGGGGGATGGATTAGAGTTTCGGCATCTTGCCTCTGTTTAATATTTTTGATGACGGGTGAGGCTGGGTGTGAACGATTTTAAACTACATCATGTTCCATAATAAATTACAGGCCGATTGGTCAATGGTCGGGAAGATAGCCTTCGTCGTTTCTGTGGCGACGCTGTTTGGTGTTTTATTTTTATATCTACCCAAGGTTTTGTCATCCTCCGGAAGGCAGCCGTCTGAGGTAAAACCTGTCGGCAAGGAGTTTGATCGCCGGTTGGCGGAAGGGGTGCATGCCGTACAGCCGTGGTCTGGTCAAACTGTTTCCTTTCGCGCCTGCCGGGTTACAAAACCGAAGATGGGCGGGTTCCGACTGGGCGCATTCAATGTGCTGGAGATCGACGAGTTGGAGATCACTTTACCCTATCCTGCAGACGATGCCGAATCGGGCTCGGCCGTCGGCGATAGTGTTACAGAACCAGTCCGGCGCAGCTTAGATGCGGGCCGCCTCAGTGCAGTGGCGGGTCTGGATCAACGGGTATCTATGATCTCGATACGGGGGTTTAAACTCTTCATGACCAGTCGTGACCAGCAACATATTCCTGTTATTATCGCAGAAACCGCGAAGAGCAGCGGTGCGGCATCCATTTCAATGCAACAGTGCGAATTGCTGACGGAGCAACTGACCCGAATACAGGTGCACAAGGCCAAACTCTGCATTGGTAAACCGGTGCTGATCGACGCTGCCGGACTGAAAGTGAATCTTGATAATCTTGCCGCAATTCTAAAGGGCAAAGAAATGGACTAGTTGGCGTGAGGCTGGCTTCCTCTATTTGCATCTCCAGAGTTGAAGGCCTTGCCCCGATGGGGCATAGTTCGTCGCACAAGGAGAAAACCATGTTACAGGGAGCCCATACAGCGATTGTCACGCCATTTAATAAAGATGGATCGGTGGACTATATCCGCTATCGCGAACTGATCGAATTTCAGATCGAAAACGGGATCGACGGCATTGTGCCGGTCGGCACGACGGGCGAGTCGCCGACGCTCAATAACGAAGAGCACATGAAGGTGATCGAAGAAACCGTCAAAGCGGTTCATGGCCGTGTGCTGGTGATCGCCGGAACAGGCGCCAACTCAACCGCCGAGGCGGTTGAACTGACCACGCTCGCCAAAGAGCTGGGTGTTGATGCGACACTGCAAGTGACACCGTATTACAACAAGCCCAACCAGGAAGGGCTCTACCGCCATTTTTCGGCTGTCGCCGATATTGGGTTGCCGGTTATTCTTTATAACGTGCCGGGACGTACCGCGCGCGAAATCGCCATCGAAACAGTGGCACGGCTCGCTAATCATCCGAACGTGGTGGCTGTCAAAGAAGCGGGCGGCAAGGTGGAGCGAGTGAAGCAGACGCTGGATGTTTGCGATCTCGAAGTGCTTTCCGGTGATGATGCCTTGGCGTTGCCAATGATGCGCGACGGCGCGATTGGCGTAATCAGCGTGGCGTCGAATGTGGTGCCGGGTGTGGTGGCTTCACTGATCCATACCGCATTAGAAGGTAACTGGGATGCCTCGCAATTGTTGCATAATCAGTATGTAAAGCTTTTCGATGCAATGTTCGTCGATACCAATCCGATTCCGGTTAAAGCCGCTCTGGCGATGATGGGTAAAATTGAAGAGATATATCGTTTGCCACTATGTGAAATGAGCGCGACGGATAAAGAAATCCTGCGGAAAGCAATGGTAGCAGCTGGTGTGCTGTAAGTATAAGTATCGATGCTTGCCGCAAAGTGGAATGCTCAGTATAGTGGATGCAGTAGACAGCGATTTTCAACAGAAAGGATAACTACATGGCTAATGTAAGTAAGCTGCTCGAGAAAAAAGGCAAAGAACTTATTTCTGTATCTCCAGACACCGGAATCCGCGATGCCATCGCCAAGATGGTGGAAAAATCGGCTGGCACTGCGCTGGTAATGGACGGTAATAAACTCGTCGGAATTTTTTCTGAGCGCGACTTTATCCGTAAAGTCTATCTTAAAGACAAATGCGGCAAGGAGACCAAAGTGCGCGATATCATGTCCACCAGCCTTACCACCGTGGCGGCTGATACAACGCTCGAAAGTTGTATGGAACTGATGACGGAAAAACGCATTCGGCACCTTCCGGTGATGGAAAACGACCGGGTTGTTGCGGTGATTTCTATCGGTGATATCGTCAAATTTATGGTGCAGGAAAAAGAATTCGAAATCAAAAACCTGCAAAGTTATATTACCGGCCCCGGTATGTAGAAATTGTTCCCATGGCTGGAGAAAGGTTTCCGGATTCCGGAAACCTTTTTTATTCTTCGGTTTTGAAGGATTCGGTAGTCAAAACGCCACCTTTTTTAACCAGTTTTTCAATCTTCTGCTCAACCTCGTTGAGTTTGCCGGAGCAGAGTGTGACCAGTTTCGAACCTTCTTCAAAGTGCTTGATCATCTGCTCGAGCGAAAGATCGCCACCTTCCATTTCTTCCACAATCGCTTCGAGCCGTTCGAGAGATTTTTCAAAATCCACCGGTTTTTCTGCCATAATCATATCTCCTTATCTTTAACTTCTGAAAGTACCGTTCCTTTGGCGAGCCGTGTACGAATGACTTCACCTTTTTTAAGTTGAGCTGTATCACGCACGACTTTGCCATCTGATGTCTGCGTCAAACTATAGCCTCGGTCGAGTACTGCCAGCGGACTTAGCGCGCGCAGTTGTACTTCGAGCCGGCGCAGGTTTTGTTTGCGTTCCGCTACCGCACTTCCCATTCGGTAGGTCATAGTCTGCTGCAGGCCCGGCAGACGCTGTTTCTGAACAGTCACAGCATTTCTTAAACATTCAGAGAGTATTCGTCCGGCGTCATCGGTTTTTTGCTGCCGCTGCCGAAGATCGCTCGTCAGTGCGTGAATCATAGTCTGACGAAAGCCGGGAATCCGCTCGCGCAGAATATGAACCTGATTTTGCAGGGAACCGCCGAGCCGTGCCGCCAGCCGGATAATCTGTGTTTCCAGCTCGGTCTTTACCGGTACGGCCAATTCGGCCGCCGCTGACGGGGTCGGTGCGCGAACATCGGCGACAAAATCGCTGATGGTAAAATCAATTTCGTGCCCGACTGCCGAAATGACCGGAATTCGCGAAGCAGCGATGGCACGGGCAACGATCTCCTCATTAAAAGCCCAGAGGTCTTCAATACTTCCGCCGCCGCGTCCGACGATCATTATGTCGATCGGCCGCTCCGTAGTAGGACAGGCTTCCAGCCTGTCTATTCGTGCAAGGGCAGTTCCGTTTGATTGTTCAACGTTTTCCTGAATGTAGCGGGTGTAAAGATTCAGTTCTTCGGGGCTTCGTACGATATGGTCGTACGATTCATCCTGCCACACAGAACCATGGGTTCCGGAAAGCCTGTTGACTTCATTAGCTGTGAATGATTTCCATGAGTGAAGTATATCAGCCAGTTTGCAGCCGGAGCGTGGCGAGACCAGAACATGAACATGGTTAGCCATTATCACGTAAGAACTAAGCCGGTAACGTTCGCCATCGAAGTGCTGAAGAGCGGTTTGCACGACTTCTGCATTTTGTTTTTTTGCCAGCAGGCAGGAGCCGGAGCCTGCATCTAGCCATTGATTAATCCGCTCGCTGAAGAGTTCCCTGTATTCCGCCAACTTTTCACTTGAGTAAGGTTTTTGATTGGAAGCAAGCCACAGTTCGCGTTCATTCCTCCAATGCTCCAGTTTTAGTTTTGGCAGAGAATCAATCAGGCGGAAGGTAACAAAGTAAGTGACATCTTCCTGCTTCCAGTGCGGGAGATGACGCTCATCGATATCCAGAGGAAGGAAGGGTGCGAAATAATGTACTTCATCTGATTTAGACAGGCTGGAAGCCTGTCCTACTTTCACATTGTACGTATTCAGATATTCAATCGCGGCGGCGATTTTTACCGCCGCGCCTTCGCCCTGTACGGTGACGGGTGCGATCAGGATTTCAATAGTTGGAAACCGTCTTGTCAGCACATGGATAATGTCCTGAATGGCAGCGCCGGTAGGCGAGGTAACCACGCCGATTTTTTGCGGCAGAAGCGGCAGTGACTTTTTACGGTCGGCGTCGAACAGTCCTTCGGCTGCGAGCTTTGCTTTCAGTTTTTCAAACTGTTCTTGAAGTGAACCTTTACCAGCCTCTTCCATCTTATGAATGATGAGCTGATAACTTCCGCGCGGTTCGTAGAGGCTGGCTTGTCCAAGAACGCGCACTTTCAATCCGTCTTTCGGCGTGAAGGTAGACGCGGCGTTGTTCTGTTTGAACATGGCACAGGAAACAGAGGCTTCAGCATCTTTGAGTGTGAAGTACCAGTGACCGCTGGCGTGGCGCGTCAGTCGGGAGATTTCTCCTTCGACCCAGACTTCGCCGATGCCGTTTTCGAGCGTGAAACGCGCGGCGCGGTTGAGCTCGGCGACGCTGTATATTTTCCGCTTCTCTTCCATCAGGCTCTTTCGCGGATACGTTCAATGGAACGCGCCTTACCGGTTTTGATATCGATATCCAGAATGACGCCTTCGAGCGCCGGATCTTTCTTGGAGGTGTCGAATTTCTGCGGCATGCCGGTGATGAAACGCTGAACAACCGGCTCCACTTCGCGGCCGATGACGGAATCTTTCGGGCCGGTCATACCGAGGTCGGTGATGTAGGCCGTGCCGTTCGGCAGAATGGTTTCGTCCGAAGTCTGGACGTGTGTGTGCGTGCCGAGCAGGGCGGTGACACGCCCGTCGAGATAGCGGCCCAGCGCGATTTTTTCCGAAGTCGCCTCGGCGTGGAAATCAATGAGGATGGTTTTTGCCTGTACCATGCCGATCAGCCGGTCGGCGGTGCGGAACGGGCAGTCGGCCGGATCCATGAAAACGCGGCCGATCAGTGAAATGATACAGATCGGGCCCTCGGCGGTCTCGATGGTCGTCATGCCGCGACCTGCGGCGGCGGGTGGGAAATTGGCGGGGCGGACAAGACGGGTTTCTGTCGCCAGCGATGCGGCGAGGTTTTTATCGTCCCACGTATGGTCGCCAAGCGTCAGCGCGTCGGCTCCGGCGGCGAAGAGCGCTTCGACAATTTCCGGCGACGGCCCGCGCCCGCCGGAGGCGTTTTCTGCATTGGCGATCACCAGATCAATCCGGCCTTCGCCGCGCAGCCGCTCCGTGACGCGCTGGAAAACCTGCCGGCCTGCGCTGCCGACCATATCGCCTGTAAAAAGGATTTTCATGCCGCCGAGTCTGCCACAACACTTCGGCACGCAAAAGATTTACTTGCGGATGAACGAGCAGCGTCCGGGTGTTTTGTGGGAGAAAATCAGCTCGAAGTCGCTGACTTCATCTTCCGCAGGAACGAAGGTTTCGGTTTCTTCGAAACGGCTGTCGGCTTTGATCAGCTTATAGATTTCCGCGAAGTAAGGCAGGTGGTCGGTCGAAGCGTGGATTTTCCCGCCGGGCTTGAGCGTACGGGCGATGGCATCCATGAACAGTTCGTTGAAGATGCGGTTGTGATGGTGCTTACCCTTCGGCCACGGGTCGGGATAAAAAATGTAATAGGTATCCACACTCTGCGGCGGGACGAGGTAGGTGACGGCGTAATAGCCGTCGATACGCAAAACCCGCAGGTTGAAAAGTGCCGCACGCAGCGATTTGCGGTCGATCCGCTTAATCCGGTTGAGCAGGCGGTCGATTCCAAGAAAGTTGGTTTCCGGAAACTTGCGGGCACGCGCCAGCAAAAACCGTCCCTTGCCGCAACCGAGGTCGATTTCAAACGGATTTTCCGGATGTTCGAAACGGTTTAGGAAGTCAACCGGTTCCAGCCACTGATCCGGATAAATGCGCAACGTGTCAGTCGTGTTCATTTTAGAACGGAATGAAGTTGGTGCGCGGCGTGATCTTCTTAACGACGGCCGCCAGCAGTTTGGAAACCGCTTCGAGGTCGTTGAGACTCAACAGTTCGCAAGGACTGTGCATATAGCGCAGCGGAATGCTGATGAGCGCCGTGGCGACGCCAGCGCGGTTGAGCTGAATGGCATTGGCATCGGTTCCGGTGCCGCGCGCTTCGGCGACAATTTGAACCGGAATTTTTTCTTCCTTGGCGGTCGCTATGATCAGGTCGAACAGCTTGTGATTAATATTCGGTCCGCGCGCAATAACCGGTCCGCCGTCGAGTTCCACTTTGCCTTCCTGATTCACTACGCTTCCCAGGTTCGGATGGTCGGTGGCGAAGGTGACGTCCACGGCGATGCCGACGTGCGGTTCAATTCCGAATGCGGCGGTCTGCGCGCCGCGCAGGCCGATTTCTTCCTGAACGGTTGCGACACAGTGCACCTCGCACTGCGCATTCATTTTAGCGAGCAGGCGGCCCGCTTCAAGAATCGCGAAGGCTCCGGCGCGGTCGTCAAAAGCGCGGCCGACGGCACGGCCATTTTCCAGTTCTTCAAAGCCGTACTGGATCACCAGCGGATCACCGATGCTGACCAGCGCCTCCGCCTCTTTTTTGTTTTTTACGCCTATGTCGACCCAAAGATCTTTGATTTCGGAAACCTTCTTGCGCTGGTCAGCCTCCTGCAGGTGGATGGCGATTTTACCGACCACACCGCGAATCACTTTTCCGCCGTTGCCGATGATATCGACCCGCTGGCCCTGTGCAATCTGCGGATCCCAGCCGCCGATCGCGGCGATCCAGAGAAAACCCTTGTCGTCGATATGGGAAATCAGAAAGCCGATTTCGTCGTAGTGACCGGCCAGCATCACTTTCACTTTTCCGCCGGCATTGATGACGGCGTGCGAATTACCGTGCACGTCGGTTTCGACCCGGTCGGCGAACGGCTTGGCGTAGGCTTTCCAGACGGCCGCCGCGCAGTGTTCGTAGCCGGACGGGCTGATGGCGTTGATCATATCGGTGAGAAATTGCTTCGAGTTTTTGTTCATAAGGAGTTCCTTTGGTAAGGCGGCATTGTTCCAAGGTTTGGAACTTTTACAACCGAATTTTAGAGGGTTTGCAAAAGTGTCCGCTTGCCCCGTTCCGGAGGCCTGTCTATAGTTCGGCCTCATTTGGAGTAAATCATGGCCGACTCAACACATATGGACGTTTCCTATATCGCGCATCTGGCGCGGATTCACCTCGCGGACGGGGAGGCGGAGCTGTTCCAGGGACAGCTCGATCAGGTACTCAAATATGTCGAACAGCTCGGCGAACTCGACGTTTCCAACGTCGAGCCGACAGCGCACGCCATGCCGCTGGTCAACGTCCTTCGCGCTGACACACCGCGTCCGTCGCTCGACCATGATGCCGTGATCGCTAACGCCCCCGCTTCCCGCGACGGGCAGATTCTCGTCCCAAAAATTATGGAATAACCATGGCTGGACTAAACACAAAAACTATTTCTGAACTTTCCGAACTGCTGGAGCAGGGGGAATGCACCTCGGTAGAGATCGTCAATGACGTACTGGCCGCGATTGACGCGCATGACGGAAAGATCGGCGCCTACCTGACCATCGACCGCGCCGCCGCGCTGGCGCAGGCCGCCGCCGCCGACCAGGCGCGTGTCGCCGGTAAAAAAGGCGCACTGCTTGGCATCCCACTGGCGATCAAAGATTTGCTGAACGTCAAAGACCAACCTTGCACCTGTTCATCAAAAATCATCGAAGGCTACATCGCGCCGTACGACGCTACCGCCATCGCCAAACTGCGCGAAGCGGGCGCGGTTTTTCTCGGCCGCGTCAACATGGATGAATTTGCGATGGGTTCCAGCACCGAAAGTTCGGCTTTCAAAAAGACGCGGAATCCGTGGAATACCGACCACGTTCCCGGCGGTTCCTCCGGCGGCTCCGCCGCCAGCGTTGCGGCGGACGAAGCGGTCGCTGCGCTTGGCTCCGATACCGGCGGTTCGATCCGCCAGCCTGCCGCCTTCTGCGGATGCGTCGGCCTAAAGCCGACCTACGGCATGATTTCCCGTTACGGCCTGACCGCTTTCGCCTCATCGCTCGACCAGATCGGGCCGATTACCAAAACGGTTAAGGATTCCGCCATTCTGCTCACCGCGATGGCCGGCAAAGACGAAATGGATTCCACGTCCATCGATTTGCCCGTACCGGACTTTGCAAAAGCGCTGACGGATGACCACAGTCTGAAGGGAATGAAGCTCGGTCTGCCGGAAGAATACTTTGTCGATGGCATGGATGCCGAACTTGCGATGAGTGTCTATGAAGCGGTGGAACACTGTCGAAGGCTCGGTGCAGAGATTGTTAAAGTCAGCCTGCCGCACTCCAAATATGCGATCGCGGTCTATTACATCATTGCCACCGCTGAAGCCTCCGCCAACCTCGCGCGCTTCGACGGCATCCGCTACGGACTGCGCAAAGACGGTGCTGACCCGATTGAACTCTATGGAAAAACCCGCGCCGCCGGTTTCGGCCCGGAAGTGAAGCGCCGTATCATTCTCGGCACCTATGTGTTGTCGAGCGGCTATTACGACGCCTATTACCTGCGCGCCCAGAAAGTCCGCACCCTCATCCGCAACGATTTCACCGAAGCGTTCAAACAGTGCGATGCTATTCTTGCACCAGTCACGCCGACACCGGCCTACCGGATCGGCGAAAAAACCGCCGACCCGCTCAAGATGTATCTCGACGATATTCTGACCACGCCGGTCAACCTCGCTGGTATCTGCGGACTGAGCGTGCCGTGCGGATTTTCCTCAAGCGGCCTGCCGATCGGACTCCAGATTCTCGGCGACTCCTTCAAAGAAGCAAACATCCTCAAAGTCGGCCACGCCTACGAGCAAACCACCGATTGGCATCAGCGCAAACCGCAACCGCTACTTGCCCCACACTAGCCAGACAAACGCACAGGCGGAAAGAACCGCCACTACGGTGAAGGGAATTCCAATCCGCATAAATTCTTTGAATCCGACCTGATAACCGCGTTTTTTCAGAATTCCGAGGGTGACGACATTGGCGGATGCACCGATTGGCGTCAGGTTTCCTCCGAGACAGGCACCGATCAGAAGGCCGAACATGAGCAAAGGAACCGGCGCGCCGATCTGGTCAGCCACTTTTTGAGCAACAGGAATCATTACCAGCAGGAACGGTACATTATCCACAAAGCCCGACACCAGAACCGAAAATAGCACGATCACCGTGAAAGCAAGCACCGCGTTGGGGCCGACCCAGCCGACCATGCCTGATGCCAGCTTGTCCATCCAGCCAGAGTCACTGAGGCCGCCCACCAGAACGAAAATACCGATCAGAAAGAAGGTCGTGTCCCAGTCGAGGACTTTACCCAGCTTGCGCACGCTACCCCAGCGCGCAATCTTCCGGAACCAGACCGTGGCGAGAGCACCAAGAACCAGAGTATAGGTTCCGGCAAACCATTTAAATCCAGGGTCAATCAGCGAGGCAAAGGAAAGTCCGATGATCAGCAACCCCAGCAAAGATGCAGGAATCCATGAACGGGCTTTTTCCTGCGCCAGCAAAACTGATTTTGTGCGGTGATGGCGAAATACCCACGCCAGCACCAGTAGCGAGGCGACCGCACCGATCTGAACAGCGAAAAAAATGCCGGGTCGTCCCTCATACACAAAGAAATCCCAGAATCCCATGTGCAGAAAGCTCGCCAGAATCATACTCGGCGGATCACCAATCATCGTTGCCGTCCCTTGCAGATTACTGCATACGGAAATACCGATCAGCAGCGACACGGGACTGACCTTCAGTTTGTCGGCCAGACTTAAAGCAACCGGCGCAAGCAGAAGCACCACAGCAACATTCCCCACGGATATAGATATGAAACTCGATAGTGCACACAAGATCAGCATGGCGCTGCGCGTACTTCTGGCTTTATCAACAAGCCATTCGGCCATTACAGCCGGAACGCGCGAGATCATGAAAATTTCAGCAAGAATCAGCGTACCGAAGAAAAGGCCCATAACATTCCAGCTAATCTTAACGAAAAGAGCATCTTGCCATGTCAACACACCGGTTACGATCAGGAGAGCTCCTCCGGCACACGCGACCCATGCATTTTTCCCCGGCAGGAAAACGAACAGCACATAGCAGAGAATAAATACAGCCAGACTGATCCACTCTTTTGTCATACACTCACCTGCACCTTCATCTCGTCGGGCTTGTAGTTGCGTTACTTTGGGGAAACGGCGTCAAAACTATATTTTCCAAAACATCCACCAAGGTCTCTTATTGGATTTTAAGATTTCTGACTCACTTTCCTGCAGTTTGAAATACGGAATAAATAAGTTCTCCATGCTGTAAAAACCTTTTGGCTTACCTTGCAGGTTTTCAACAGCAAACAGTACGCCCTTGCCAAAAGCCTCGCGAGAAATGGCCTCGTGCTTTAACCGCACTGTTTGATAAGGGAAGCCAAACAGAATTTCATGAACGCTTATGATGCCGCCCGCTCGGACGGTACTGATGGATTCGTTCGGTAAACCCAGTTCGCGTGCGATGATTTTGGCGGTTCCTGAAATCTCGGGCTTCGTCTTGTAATGCTCTTCAATGATCGCAATGTCTGTATAGGGGGCGATATTTTTCAATATTTTGGCGGCAACAATTAGGAAATTTATGCCCAAAGTAATGTTTGGTGAATGCATTACCACAGTTTTTTCAGCAAGAACTTTCAGTTTTTCTAATTGGATATCTGAATAGCTCGAAACTGCGCTGACAATGGTGACTTTTCTCTTTGCCGCCGCAACTCCATAGTAATCTATACCGGTTTCAGAAGAAAAATCGATGATGACATCGACAGGCATTCGATCCATCAACTGTCCGGCATCGAACTCTTCTTTTGAATAAATACGACCTGGTTCATCAGACGCGACTCCTAGAAATTCAGGAACTGATCGGTGCTCCAGCAAGGTCGTCCTGCGGACAACCCACTGTAACTCCGTTTTTTTACTCTCGAGAAGAACGGCGGCGACCGCTTTTCCTGTTTTTCCAAAACCGATTAATCCTACTTTCATTTTGATCCTCCTGTGATTAATGCCGGCAACCGAACACGCCCGCACGGATTTGCTACATGAATAAGGGGGCCAAGAAACGGATAACCAGCCAGACACAAAGGCTACCTAACACAAGTACTATGGAATACTTTCTCCAATGATCCATAGTGGCAGGCGTTCCTTCGCCGGTATCGCCTTTGAAATAGCGGATGTCGATATACCGAACGAATACCAGAGATGCCGCCGCGAGCAGATAGCCGACATCCAAAAAAGAAGGAAACTTTGGATGTTTTTGAAGCAGAAAGGCAGCCACTAGAGCCAAGAGTGCAACGCCTAAAAACATCCAATAGAGGCGGGTGAGACAACCGGCCCCACTGCTATATTCATTATTGTCCTGTAGCTTCATGACACACCATCCCATTTTGTTTGCGCCAAAAGCGCAGTTCAATGGATGGCGGCCCGACCATCTCAATACCTGCGAGAACACGTTGCCCTCGCACCCAGATGACAGCAGCACATACAAGACGACTGCTGTCGGAAAATGAATATGCAGATTGTTTACTTCATCCGCAATTGTTTTTTAAATTTACAGTCACTATGCCGAAAACTTTTGATACGCATCAAGTGAACAGCTAAATGGCCGGGTTATGATGACTTGCTGAAAAATAAACATCCTTCAGCCCCACACAGCACAAACCAGCGCTCTAATTCATTTGATAGTCATACAGGCGGTTTCGGGAATCCAGGCTTCGGATTTATCCGGCATGCGGGCGTGAATCCAGCCGTTTCTATTTTCCAACCATTGGAACTCCGTCGCTTCATGCAGCGGAGTGTCGTAGGCCGCGTCGTAGGCATAACCCGGTCCGAGGCGCGCTTCAGTAGATTCAATCACCACACCGTCCAGCGGACGGAAAAGCGAAGTCAGCAGAGAAACCGCCGGGATCAGCGCGGCGATGCTCAGAACGATCCAGCCTCGGCGCGGAATCTTTTTACCGATGACGCGGGCCGTTAGGTAGAGCGCCCAGCCGATCAGATAAATCAGCGTCAGCAGTGCGCCGCGCGTCGCCGGACTCCAGCGGTTGAACTGTTTCCAGGCGCCGGAAATTCTGGATGCCGGAGTTTCCAGGGTTTGGAAACGGTCGGCGCGCTGGGCGCGGATGAAGGTGATGCTTTCGCGCGTTTGTTGATCAAACGGATTGCGCTGTTCGGCGGCGAGATAGTTGGCGAGCGCCCGTCCGTTTTCTCCGGCGAAGAACCAGTTGTTACCGGCATTGACGAACTGTTCCTGCTGCTCGAACCCGAGCGCCGCTTCGGTGAAAAGCGGCTGCGCTTTATCCGGCTGTTCGGTGCGCATCTGCATGGCCTGTGCAAATAGTTCGTCCGGCGTGGCGGCATCGCTGTTGAAAGCAGGCAGCAGGCAGACCAGCAGAAGAACGAGCAAAACGGTTTTTTCAATCCGGTGAACTAGTTCGCCGGCGGTGGATGCCTTGCGCGGCGGAGTGCCTTGCGGCGCGTAGTATTCGGTGTCCCGCCGCGCGAAGCGGTCGCGGATGTCATGGATCAGTTCCGGGCTTACATTTTGTTTTTCGAGTTCCGGAGCGACGGTTTCAAACGTGACGGATTCGGCGTTCAGATTGAAGCGGTCAGCCAGATAGTTTTTCCAAGCGGATTCTTCGTCCTGTTTAACAGCGCGGCGGAAACGGCGGGCCGCACGTGCGGCCCGGGCGTAGGCGGCATCGGTGCGGCAGCGGTCGAGACGGCGGAGCCATGGACGCAGTACCAGCCAGAGCAGGGGCGGCAGCAGCCAGAAGGCCCATGCGTTGCGTGCAATGAATTCAACGGTTCGGTAGGTGTTCATAGTCAGTCTGCTTTCTTTCCGATTATCCCGGATTCCGGTGAGAAGAGCTTTTGCTTTCTGCGGTTCGCTGGTGTGCGGCTGATAAATGGTTTGTTTACCGTCCGGGTCAACGCGGATGGTCAGCGGCGCGGTGCGGATCGTCTGGTAGGTTTTCTGTTCCGGATCGAAAAGCTGGAGAGCCAGCGCCGGAACGGCCGGAATGCCGCTGCGCAGCGGGCGCAGAATGTACGTGAAGGTTCTGGAATTATCGGTCGATGTCTCACGCAACGGCCGTGGATTGATCTGGAATTCGGAGCCGATTCCTTCTATCACAACGTCGGGCAGATCTTTAATCTGTGCGCCGAAAGACAGGTCGCTCAACTCAACGGTCAACAGCATTGGCTGGCCAATAACGCATTCCTTGGGTTGAACCGAGGCACCGGCCGTGCAGCGGCCGACGATGCCACTGTAGCGTGCGGTACGTCCGGTTTCCGGCAGAGCCTGAACGGTGATTTCCGGCACCGGTGCCGAAAGATAGATGCGCTCGAACCGGTCGCTCTTTTCAGGGAGATTGAAAAAGTGGTTATCGAAATAGCTGGGATACTGACTGGAAGCGCGTCGGGTTTCCATCAGAGCGCAACTGAGGCTGGCCGCTGCCGGACGGAAGAGGCCTTCGCGGCGCGGGATCAGCATGTAGGCGAAGGTCAACTGCTCATTGGTTTCGGTGGTGATTTTGCGGGCGATGATACGTTCACCGTTCACCGGCAGACCGATCCGTTCTTTTTCCGGTACGCCGGGATCGAGCGGATAAACCTCCCAGTCCGGATTGCGCATGACCGGCAGTTCCAGCAGCAGCTCGTTGCAGCGCGTGAACGATATCTTGCTGGTCCAAGTTGCTGTCATTTTAACCGGCTGATCGACATACAGGTTGGTGGAGCTGAGTGCGACGGTCAGGTACATCTCATCGGCATGGCGCGGCGCGGAAACGGCTACGCGCAGCGGCGCGGTTTCAACGGAACCCTCTTTGGTTTTTACCTTGAATGGCGGAACTGTCAGCATGCCAGCCTGTTCCGGAATGATTTCAATGCGGAAGCGTTGCGGCGGTTTATCGGACGGAACCGGAGTGATTCCGGCCACTGTGAATCCGCCGCCCGACGAAATTTGCGGCGGCTCCGCTTCGCCGTTCACTTCGAGCAACAGCGTGAATGGTTCGTAGATAAACAAACTGGCCGCTTCCGGTTTCAGGCTGACGGTCAGTTCCGCTCTTGCTGAAAGCAGTATCATCAACCAGATGGCAGCAACCGTCATCTGACTTCTGATCCCTGATCTCTGACTCCTGATTCTCACCAATTCTTCTCCACGTTGGCACCGGCACGACCGGCTTTCTGTTGCGCCCGTTGTTCCATGTTGGCGGACTCTTCCGTCAAGATTTCTTCGGCTGTATAGTTAGGCGCCGGCAGAGAGCGGTTTTCGAGCGCCGTTTTGAAACTCTGCGAATTCATCGGCATCGAAATGTCGCCCGGCTTGTCGGTTTGCGACAACTCCGCCTTTTCGTCAAAATCCCATCGCGGCTGATCATCTTCGGACTCGTCGTCCTTCTGATCCTGTCCTTTATTCTGATCTGCCAGTAGGGTTAGCGCCTCCTGCATCCGGCGGGCCGACGTGAGAAACGCTGAATTGGCCTGCGGCCAGTTTAAAGTCTCCGGCGTCAGATTTACGATCGCGGTCTGTTGCGATTCTCTGGCGGCGGCCAGTTTATCGGCGGCCTGATCAATTTCGGTCGGGGGCGGTTCGTCGCCAGCGCCGTACGCCGCCAGCAGCATTTTCTGAATCACAGACCGGACATCCTGAACGATCTCAAGAACTTTACCGGTGCCGTCACCGACCGTTGTTTGTTCCGTAAGCCCGGCTGCTGCGGCCAATATAATTTCCTCCGGCGTTGCAGGCGGACGTTTTTTCAGGAGCTGCTGGCTTTGCTGCGAGAGAACGGTTTCCCGCTGGGTCAAAACCTTGAGTTCTTCAATCGCCGCCTTAAGTTTTTCCTGCAAATCCTCTTCGGCCTTTTCCTGCGCCTGTACAGCCAGTTCCACTTTGCGGATCTGTGCGCTGACGCCGGCGATCTGCTGCGCGGCCTGCATATCACTGGGCTGGAGCATTGCGGCGCGCAGAAATCCTTCCCGCGCATCCAACAGCATGGTCAGTGCCGAACGCGGGTCGGTCTCCGCCGAAGACTGTGCTTCGGCCCAGAGCGTGCCAGCTTTTTCAATATGCTGAGCGAAATCATTTTCCAGTGGTTGGATGTTCGGCGAGCATCCGGCGATTAAAAGGGCCGCCAGTACGGGAATGAACCGCCGGATCAGCGGAAAAATCCACAGCAGCAGTGCCAGCGCGATCAGCCACGGATAGCCTTCGGTATAAATGGTCTGGCCTTTTTCGCCGGTGGGAATTCCTTTGGTATCCGCCAGCATCTGCCGATAGACGGCGACTAAATCAAACGGCTGGGTGCGCGCCGGATAATAGACGACGTTCGGACTTCCGGCGGCCAGCTGGGTCAGTTTTTCTTCGTCGAGCCGCGTGATGACATCGGCCCCTTTATACTGCATCCACGCATTTGTTTTTACGGGATCCGGAATTTTTACTCCGGCCACCGGGTCGCCGATGCCGATGATCAGCACCCGCGCTCCGCATTCGCGCAATTCCTCGGCGGTTTTCCCAATCTGGCTGATCGTATCTTCGCCGTCGGTGAGAATGATCAGATCTTGATGCCCTTTTTCTGACTCATGCAGGACGACATCGATTGCTTTTTCAATCGCGGCCTGTAACGAGGTTCCGCCAACTTCGGCATCGGTCGGCACAGCGCGTTCCAGCATGAAGCGGATAAAGTTACGGTCGAGCGTGAGCGGAACACGCACCGATGCCGCGCCCGCGAAAGTGATTAGTCCGATTTGCTGTCCGCGCAGATGATCCAGCCCTTCGAAAACCGCGATCTTCGCCGCGTCGAGGCGGGACGGAAAAACATCGGCGGCCAGCATGCTGCGCGAGATATCGAGCGCAATAACCAGATCGCGGCCTTTCATGCCGGCCGGTCCGGGATGCGGATTCCACGCCGGCTGTGCCAGCGCAAGAATGATTGCGGCGAATGAGCCCAGTCGCAAAGCGATGTTCTTTTTCATTCCTTTCGAAAAGAGGCTCCGCCGTCCGCGCAGTTTTCCGGCGGCATCGCTTTGCAGGCGGTGCGAGCGAATCAGAAGTTTTCCAAGGATTGGAAGAATCAGCAGCAGCGTCAGCATCCAGGGGGCTTTCAGAATCATGACTCCACCTCCTCGGTAACCCGCAGGATGGTGGCGTTCAGAATCTGTTCGAGTAGAAGCAGGAGCAGGGCGGGGAATGCGAAAAAGGCAAAGATGTTCCGGTACTCGGTATAGAGCAGCGTCGTGTTCTTGATCTCGCTCTTTTCGAGTTTATCGATCGTCGCGTAGGCTTCTGTCAGCGCCTCGGTGTCATAAATTTTCCAAAAAGCTCCGCCGGTTCCTTCGCTGATCATCTGGAGCAGCTGTTCCGCATCGGTCAGTTCGGCGCGGGTTTCGCCCGAGTCGCCGAGGCTGATGGCATAAAGACGGATACCCCATTTTTTTGCCAGCCCGGCGGCTTCCTGCGGCAGGTGCAGTCCGCAGTTATTTTCACCGTCGGTCAGCAGAATAATGGTTTTACTCTGCATCGACGCGGCGGGGGTTTTGACGGAATCCTTTTCCTTGTCGGTGCGCCAGTCATTCATCCGTTCGAGGTGTGCACAGGCCAGCGATAGCGCATCGCCGTACGCGGTGCCGTCCTCGTTTGGACGGTCCTGTATTTTAACTTCCTGCACCAGCTGGACGAGGGCGCTGTGCCCGAAG
>Ga0247839_1003273_pt1 | contig 22651 bp, 22 predicted proteins | sample LaCruzMarch2015__6_FD_192405 | JGI IMG/M metagenome (GOLD analysis project Ga0247839, IMG submission 192405) | Freshwater microbial communities from meromictic Lake La Cruz, Castile-La Mancha, Spain - LaCruzMarch2015_16m | ecosystem: Environmental > Aquatic > Freshwater > Lake | place: Spain... | reverse complement strand
ATGTCTTTTTTGGCAATTATGTTTCCATGGTTAGTTATGTTAATTTATGATAATCCTGCAGGTTTTTTTATTACTTTGGTCCTGCAAGCGTCTGTAATTGGCTGGGTACCTGCAAGTATGTGGGCCTGGAAAATTATTCATGAAAAAAACGAAGAAGATAAAGTAAGTTTAGATATTAATGATACTAAGCCATAAAGTTTTTTAAAAGGTATTAATTTATGCATGGAGATAAGAGTCGAGTTATAGTTAATGGCGCCTATGGTAAAATGGGTACTATGGCCTGTGAAACTATTAAAAAACATCCTACATTTGAGTTGGTTGCAGGGCTAGGTAGTGGTGATGATTTACAAACTGCCATCAAAGATACTAAAGCACAAATTGTTATTGAGCTTACAACAGCGGCCTCCGTGTATAAAAATAGTTTAATAATTATTGATAATAATGCTCATCCAGTTATCGGGGCAAGTGGCTTAGATGCTAATCAAATTAAAATACTGCAAGATTTATGCGCAAAAAAAAATCTCGGCGGAATTATCGCGCCAAATTTTTCTATAGGTGCCGTTCTAATGATGAGTTTTGCGGCATCTGCCGCCAAATATTTAGGTGAGGTAGAAATTATTGAGGCACATCATCAGCAAAAGTTAGATGCCCCTTCTGGTACCGCTATAAAAACTGCAGAAATGATCTTAAAAGCGAGAACAATTAAAAAAAATCAATTGGAGCTTAAGGAAATCATACCCGGTGCACGAGGTGCCAGATTTGAGGATATTAATATCCACTCAATACGTTTACCAGGCATTCTTGCAAGGCAGCAAGTTATTTTTGGAAATACAGGCGAAACGCTTAATATTACTCATGATAGCATTGATCGCTCTTCGTTCATGCCGGGGATAATATTATCATGCGAACGTGTGATAAATCTTAAATCTTTATATTATGGTTTAGAAAATTTATTAGATTAAAATTTCATTTTGGGCCAAGGCTCAAAATTCAAGCTGGATAGGGTACTCTGATATCAGGGATTATTAAGGATCAAAAATTAAGGAAAATAATATGAATGCCATAAAAAATAATGATGTTATTGGTTATTCAATTTCAGGTATAGATGAAGCAATTAAGGATGCAATAGAGAAGACTGAAAATTATACCAATATTGCAGTAGTTGAAATTCTTAGCTCTTTATTTAAAGATGATACATGCCGTTATCAAGTAACATTAACTAAACTTGAAAATAAACATGCCTAACAGGAGGTTATATGGTTTATATGGTGCCTCATTATATTGCAGGCAAGTTATACTCTGAAACGACCACAAAACATCATGATATCTATAACCCCGCTGTTGGTGAAATTATAGGTCAAGTCGGCTTTGCAAGTTCTGCTACCACAGATAAAGCCGTATCTGTCGCTAAAAAAGCATGGATTTCTTGGTCACAAGAGCCTCCTACTAAAAGAGCAAATATACTTTTTAAATTTCGTGAATTATTAGAAAAACATCAACTAGATTTAGCTCGCATTGTAACTCGTGAGCATGGTAAAACAATTGATGATGCAAAAGGATCCATCGCTCGTTCAATTGAATTGGTTGAATTCCATTGCGGTATCGTTGCGCAATTACAGGGTAGTTTTTCAAGAAATGTATCTTCAAGAATTGATTGTTTTACTGAGCGACAACCAATAGGAGTATGTGCAGGAGTTTCACCATTTAATTTTCCTATTATGGTTCCTGTTTGGATGATGATTCCCGCGATTGCCAGTGGCAATACTTTTATTTTAAAGCCATCAGAACAAAATCCATCAGCACCTATTAGGTTATTAGAGCTTTTAACTGAGGCTGGTTTGCCAGATGGCGTTGCCAATTGTATTCATGGAGATAAAGCAATAGTCGATCAATTATTAGACAATAAAGATATTGCTGCAATTACGGCTGTGGCTTCCACTCCAGTAGCTGAATATATTTATAAAAGAGCTATAGCCAATGGTAAGCGATCGCATACTTTTGGGGGTGCTAAAAATCATTGTGTAGTCATGCCTGATGCTGATATGGATCATGCAGCTTCTGCAATTGTAGGGGCATCTTATGGTGCTGCTGGCGAGCGCTGCATGGCTTTATCTGTAGTAGTGATAGTTGGTGGTGAAAAAACGAAAAACTCACTAGTTAAGAAGCTTATACCACTTATAAAAGCGATTAAAATTGATGCTGGAGATGTGAATTCTTGTGATATGGGCCCATTAATTAGTAGTGCTCATAGACAAAGAGTATTGTCAGCTATTGATGCGGGTGTGGATGAAGGTGCAACTTTACTAATAGATGGTCGTGGATTTAAACATAAAGAACATAAGGACGGATATTTTCTTGGTCCATGTCTTTTTGATAATGTTACTGAATCTATGTCAATTTATAAAAATGAAATCTTTGGCCCAGTATTAGTAATTATATCGGTAGCAGATTTTGAATCGGCATTAGATTTAGTAAATCGCCATCAATTTGGTAATGGTACGGCTATCTTTACGAAAGACGGTTATAGTGCTCGTGAATATGCCGAGCGAGTGCAAGTAGGTATGGTAGGTATTAATATCCCAATACCTGTTCCTATTGCCAACCATCCATTTGGTGGTTGGAAAAGATCTTCTTTTGGCGACACAAATATGCATGGGTTAGAAAGCATACATTTTTATACAAAGCTTAAGACTATTACTTGCAAATGGCCAACAACTGAATTAAAAACAAATGCATTTAACATGCCAATTAACCGTTAATAGGGAGAGTTATGGCAAAAATAGGATTTGTAGGTTTAGGTAATATGGGCTTACCAATGGCAATTAATTTGGTAAAGTCAGGGCATTATGTTACCGGTTATGATTTACAAGATGAAGCTAAATCTAAATTTATCAAGGCGTCAGGTCACATTGCAGAAAATTTACAAGATGCAGGACGCTCGCAAGATGTAATAATTACAATGCTACAAACAGGTGAGCAAGCAAAGAAAGTATACTTAAGTGCAGATGGATTATTAGCCATTGCAAAGCCTGATACCTTAATTATTGATTGTTCATCAATTGATGTGCCAAACTCCCGCCTAATCCATGCCGCGGCAGAAAAATTAAATCTTATCGCGGTAGATGCTCCAGTTTCTGGAGGAGTACTAGGGGCAGAGCAAGCTAAATTGACTTTCATGGTAGGTGGAACTAAAGATGCTTTTTCAAGAGCTGAAGTTATTCTTAGTGATTTAGCAAAAAAAATAATTCATACGGGTGATGCATCGAGTGGGCAGGCTGCAAAAATTTGTAATAATATGCTGTTAGGTATTTCAATGATTGGTGTCTGTGAGGCATTTACTTTAGCTGAGCATCTAGGTTTAACTCCGCAAAAATTACATGAGGTGGTAACTAGTTCATCAGGACAATGCTGGTCTATGTCAAATTATGTACCTCTTCCCAATATTTTAGAAAATGTTCCTGCTAATAATAATTATAAACCTGGATTTACTGCAGCGATGATGCTTAAAGATTTAAAGTTAAGCCAGGATTCAGCCACTACTGTTGGAGTTGAAACTCCATTAGGCAAGCACGCTGCTGAAATTTATCAACAATTTAATGAGTTAGGCTTTGGCGAATTAGATTTCTCAGCGATTATTAAATCTATCGCTTAATATTAAGGGTTCTTCACTCCGAAACACTAGCTTTATTCGTACCTCGCAAAGCCATAATTAATTATCTTATATTAAGCCATTTATTCATTACTATAATAAGCTCATCAACCCCATCTTTTTTTAATGAGGAAAAACACTGCACAGAGAGCAACCCTTCCATTAATTCATAAAATTTTCGTATTTGTAAAAGCGTGCTTTTAGCTTGTCCTCGGCTTAATTTATCAGCTTTGGTTAAAAGAATATGAACTGGTAACTCACGTGATAAGGCCCAATTAACCATAGATTGATCAAGTTCTTTTAACGGATGGCGGATGTCCATTAGCAAGACTAAGCCTTTAAGACTTTGTCTTACTTCAAGATAATTAGCTAAATTTATTTGCCAATCACGTTTTACTTGCAACGCTACCTTAGCATATCCATATCCTGGCAAATCTATAAGTCGCTTTTCAGGATCATTTAAGGTAAATACATTTATTAATTGCGTGCGTCCAGGAGTTTTAGAGGTGCGAGCTAATTGGCGAATGCCAGTTAAGCAGTTTAATGCACTTGATTTGCCGGCATTAGAGCGCCCTGCAAAGGCTACTTCATAGCCGATATCTTCTGGTAACTGCTTAGCATTAGCAGCTGATTTTAAAAATGTGGCTTGCGAATAAGGATTTGTTAACATAGTATTTATTTTTTTCATGTAATTTTTAGCCAATAAGTGTACCATTAATAGGGCTTACAATCTAACTTTGGTTTTTTGTAAGTTTTTTTATATGTGAGACGGTAATGAAAAAAATTATATTTATTCTGGCTATTTGTTTATCTTATGGATCAAACGCTACAGGCATATACAATGCCGGTAAAGAAAAATCTATTGTTTGCGCGGCTTGCCATGGCCAAGAAGGCGTCAGTATCAATCCCATTTGGCCAAATCTTGCAGGTCAGCATGCAGGATATTTAGTTAAACAATTAAATGATTTTAAGCATAATATAACGCGCTCTGCCCCAACTATGTCACCTATGGTTGCTAATTTAAATGAGCAAGACATGGAAGATTTAGCTTTATTTTATGAAAGCCAAAAGACACATTCAGGAAGTACGCCTAAAAAATATTTAAATCGTGGTGAGCAATTGTACCGTGGGGGTGATTTTTCTAAGCATATTACTGCGTGCATCGCCTGTCATGGGCCCAAAGGCACAGGTAATGGACAGGCGGGCTTTCCAAGTCTTTCTGGGCAAAATGCCGCTTATACCATTTTGCAACTGCAATATTTTAAAACACTTAAAAGAAAAAATGATCTAAATGCAATCATGCGAGATATTAGTGCGCGTATGAGTATTGAAGATATGGAAGCTGTTGCTAATTATGTTGCGGGGTTGCATTGAGATGTTTTTTGAGCCACATTTCCTGGTTATTTATCTTAATGGCCAAAACATGATATAATGGTGTTTTTTTTTGGTGCGCTGATGTTAGGGGTGTATAATGTTTAAACGATTTTTTTCTTCAGTTACTGCAAAAAGTTCAGGCTCATTATTAAAATTTCCTGTGGACTTGAAGGCTACTTTAAGACGCGAAGATTATAATGGCAATAAATTTATTATGCGTGAAAACATCCCTGTAGATGAAGCGCATAAATTAGCCGCCATGTATGAAGAAAGAGGTCACCATCAGTTTTATACTGTTGAAGTGCATCCAGATAGAGGTTTTACTGGCGAATTACAATCATTAGAACAATCAGGTAGTGAAGTAAAAGGGAGGCTTTGTTAAGCAAAGCCATATTTCCGTACATGCAATTGATTAAATTAGCGCCATTGGTCCTTAGTCTAATCAATATCTATTCTAGATACTTAATGAGTTCTGCCTATAATCTCGGGAGCTACATCCTGTGAACCAGTAAATTTTTATAGATCTGATAAAAGTTTGACTTGAAAGTCGTCATCGCGGATGTTAACTTGTTGGCTTTATTTGATTTATAAAACTCAGGTGAAGCAAATGGTAAAATATTTAATTGCTGTAATTTTAGTTGTTACGTCTTCTATTAGTTTAGGGGCGGAATTTGTTGCTGGAAAAGATTATGAAGTTATTAAATCTAATCAAGGCGTAGAAGAGATTAGAGGTAAAGTCCTTGTTACTGAATTTTTTAGTTTTGGTTGTCCCTGGTGTTATAAGGTACAAGAGTCTTTTGCTGATTGGGTTCAAGAAAATAAGGCAATAGTTAATTTAAAAGAAGTTCCCGTTGTTTTCAATAAAGATTGGGAATATTACGCCAAGGCATACTATGCAGCTAAGGCTTTAAATATAAGTCAAACGATGCAGCCCGAATTATTTAAAGCAATAATTAATGATAAATTGCAATTAAATAGTGACAAATCAATGATGGAATTTTTTGTGAAGCATGGTGTAAATGATGATACGGCAAAATCTGCTTTTTATCATTCGCCAAGTATAGATTTGTCAGTTAAATCAGGTATTTTATTAATGTCATCTAATCATATAAACGCAGTTCCTGCTTTTGTTGTTAATAATCAATTTAAAACAGATTTACAAATGGCAAAAACAGAAAAGAGATTATTTGAAATTTTAGATTTCTTGGTAGCTGAGGCAAAAAAAGAGAGTTTAAATAATTTGCCATCTTGATGTAGATTGGGGTTATGTATAATGGCACTAACTAAAACGTCATTGCTTCGAGCTTTTTAGCGTCTTTGCGAGCGCCATTAGTCTAATGCCCTACCTACCATTAATTGTCCGAAGAAATACCCGGGTTTTCTAAGCTCAAAATTCCTGTATTAAAGTCGTAGGCAAAAAGTTCGGCGTATCGTCCCCAGTCTATCATTGTTTTTAATACCCTTTCCGCCTCTTTTTCGCTTAAAAAATCTTCAAGCTTAGATAAAAATCTTTCTTCAGATACCTGATGTCCAATTTTCTCATCCAAAATTTTACTGATATAATGGGCAAGTGGAACTTTCTCTAATAATCTCTCGCCAAATATTAATTTACGCTCGTGAAGATCTGCCTCGTAAAATTTCTTGCCAAGATCACTTAAGTGAATATCACCATCTAGAACTACTGCAAAACCTAAAATTTCTAAAGTTTCTAAAATAGGAAATAAATCATCAACATTCATCATTAGCTCATCAGCAAGTTCAGGTAGGTTGATTTTATCTTCAAATGATTGCATGGTTTCAATTAATCCTGATAATTCAGAAGGATCAACATCTGGCAGGCGATATCCAAGACCTATTTGTTTTTCACGATTAGGATGTTTTGCTTTTTCACCGGTTCCGGTAGTCATTAGAGAATAAATTTGATCAACTAAATTTCTAAATTCAGGTGTTGCAGGATTTCGTGGTTGGGCAATTTTTACTTTTAACTCAGCAGAGATATGCCCAGGATCAGAACCAAGAATTACTATTCGATCGGCTAGCATCACTGCTTCTTCTATATTATGCGTAACTAATAAAATTCCGTTAGTATTAGTTTTTTTCTGCTGCCAAAGGCGAAGTAAATCTGATTTTAGATTTTCGGCAGTAAGTACATCAAGGGCTGAAAATGGCTCATCCATTAATAACACATCGGGGTTAATAACTAGGGCTCTAGCAAAACCAACACGCTGCCTCATTCCGCCTGATAATTCTTTAGGGTAGGCTGATTCAAAGCCATCTAAACCAATAGTATCAATCGCTTCGATAGCACGACTTCGTCGCTCCTCACGGTTAACTCCTTGAGCCTCAAGACCTAATTCAACGTTTTCTAGAACCGTAAGCCAAGGCATTAATGCAAATGATTGAAAAACCATAGCAATACCAGGAACAGGTTTGGTTACCCGTTGGCCTCTATACGTAATTTCACCGGATGTAGGTGTTGTAAGGCCTGCAATAATACGAAGTAAGGTTGACTTACCAGATCCTGATTTACCAAGTAATGCAACAATTTCGCCAACTTGTAAATTAAAATTAATATCATCAAGTACTAATAAATCTTGCACGGCGGCTTTTTTAAAAGCTTTACGTAAATTAGTAGTTTTAATAATTGTTATCGACGGTTGCATAAATTAATAGCCTTAATTTAAATTAAAACGTTTCTGAGCCATACTATATAAAGGCCGCCAGATTAAATGATTAAATAATAGCACATAGATGCACATTATCACTGTTCCTAGGGCAAGTTTTGGAAAGTCACCATCAATTGTATTTGCTTGGATATACTCACCAAGACCAGTAGCTTTAAGGGTGGTATCTCCCCATCGTACCCATTCAGCGACGATACTCGCATTCCAAGAGCCGCCAGCTGCAGTAATTGCACCAGTAATGTAATATGGAAAAATGCCAGGAAGTGCAAGCCTTTTCCACCACAGCCAGCCTTTTACGCCAAAATTTTCAGAAGCTAAATACAACTCTCTAGGAATCATCGAAGCCCCTGCAATAACATTAAATAATATATACCATTGTGTACCTAAAATCATAAGTGGCGTAAGCCAGATTTCTACATTTAAATGAAATTCAACGATAGCGATAACAAATAATGGATAAAATAGATTTGCAGGAAATGCTGCAAGAAATTGAATAATTGGTTGAATTTTTTGCGAGATTCGTGGACGTAATCCTATCCATACGCCAACAGGTATCCACATTAAAGAGCTTAATATAATTAATATTATTATACGTGAAGCAGTTGCCGCCCCTAAAAGAAATACATGGATAATTTCTTTTGCTTTTAAAAAAGAAAGAATATATTGAAAAAATAAATATCCTGCAGTTAGAATCAATAATAATATGGCAATATTCCATATCCAATCAATGTGTTTTTGGCGATGAATATCAATTTCCTTTACGATTTTTGGCCCTTTTTTGCTTAATAAATTGAAATTTATGAAGCGATCTTTAAACCGTGATAATCCTTCATCAAAGTGCACCATAAGCCAGCTTCTGCGGATAAGATCGATTAACCAAGAATTATATTCTTCTTCATCTACTGACGGTTCAGTTTTAAATTTTTCAGACCATGCAACAAGGGGTCTAAATAATATTTGATCGTAAAGAAAAATCACTACCACCATAGTAAGTATTGCGTAGCCAACAGCATATATATCGTGTTGTTCAATAGCCATCGCAATGTATGATCCCACTCCTGGTAAGCGAATATGTTGATGGGCGACTAAAATTGCTTCTGACACTACCACAAAAAACCAGCTGGCAGACATTGACATCATCATATTCCACAATAATCCTGGCATTGAGTAGGGAACTTCAATTTTCCAAAAACGTTGCCAAGGGGATAATTGGAACATAGCGGCAGCTTCACATAAATCTGCAGGGAGTAATTTAAGTGACTGGTAAAAACTAAAAGTAATATTCCAAGCTTGCGCTGTAAAAATAGCAAAAATACAAGCGCATTCTGGTCCTAATAAACTTCCTGGAAAAAGACGAATAAATCCTGTTACGGTTATTGCCAAAAAACTTAATACTGGCACTGATTGTAAAATATCAATAGCTGGAATTATGATTTGTTCAGCACGTTTATTTTTAGCCGCAAGAGCTCCAAAAATAAAGGTAAAGATTATTGAAAAAATTAATGCAATAAACATGCGCAATACAGTATTAATGGCATAAAATGGTAATTTGGTTGGGTTAATTGAAATAGGTATTTGTGTGCCTAATGAGTACGGGGTGGCCATTTGTCTGCCTGCCTCGCCTATGAAGAAAATAATAGATAAAATTAAAATTACTAATAACAAATCCCAACGATTAATAAATCGGCTAACATTTTCGCGATTAGCGAAATAAAATCGATTATTAACCACCACAATGCCTCTCCTAAACTACAGCCTAATACCTTGAAATTAGTTACTCATTTTTTTATTTTGAGTAATCTTCATAGATTGAGTATTATATACTAATATTTAAATCAATAAGGATTATAATGATTTATTACCGAGTAATTTTACTTTGCTTATCACTATTTATTTTACCATTTAATGCAACAGCAGCAGTTGATGATACAGAACTTGCTGTTTGGGCAAATGAGGCAATAATATCAACTTATACATATAATTATAAAAATTTTCTAGAACGACAAAAAAAGATCGCAGTTTATTTTAATGCTAAAGGCTGGATCAATTATAGTAAAGCACTTATTGATTCTAAACTAACTGAGGCTGTAAAAACAAACAATTATTATGTTAGTGCTGTAGCCACTATGCCGCCAACAATTAAAATGATTAATAAAGAATATTGGGAGGCTAAAATGCCTATTTTAGTAGTTTATAAAAACTCCCAAATGGTACAGAAACAAAACTTAGAAGTAACCTTACAATTTTCAGCATCCCCTTCAGGGCAAGGTATGCGCGGTCTTGCAATTTCAAGTTTACAAGCCAAGCAGGTAACACCTTCATGTAAATGTCCGGTGCAAGATCCTAGTTAGGCCTAATTGCTTGCAATCATATAACTCATTGTTTTAGTTGCTATGGTTGCAATTTATTATCATTGCTTTTATTAAGCACCATTAAGATTTTATCCTCCATTAGCTTTCTAATTTCCATATCTAAGGTAATTGTCCAATGATTAACGTGAGCTCCCATATTACTTACATTTTGATTGGTAACCTTAGTAACTGTTGAATTCATAGCATTTATTTTTTGACCACTAAAAAATGGGATATAAGAAGGTTTATAAATATTATAAACTTCCTTGACGTTAGGAGGAACTGGAAGTGGTGAAACCGCGTCAATAGTCAGAAGTAAAGCTACAGGAATGTGTTCTCGTTCTAAATTTTTAGCTACTTTAATTTGATCATTAGCTCCAAGTGAATGACCAATTAATATAATTGGCCCGTTTATTTCATGAGCTTTATAACGTTCAATAATAGTTTTGCTTAACGAGTGGGATTTAAACCATGTAGTAGATTTTGCATGTATGTGATATTTATCTTCAAAGGTATCTTCAAGCCGATTCATACCGATACTAAAAACACCACCAAGTCCACCACGCATAGAATAAATTTGACCTTTACCATATTTGGTTTTATTAAGGGCTGCCTTTTTTTCTCTACTATAATTAGCAGCAAGATCAATACATCCTGTAATGAATATACTAAATAAACATAAAATTAATGCAGCTAATGTTTTAGTTAATTTTTGATAATTTATCATTGATATTATTTCCTATTTACCGAATTTCTTCGGTCAATCCCGCTATTAAATCATTATGGCTAAAAATAATGCTATAGCGAGTTATTAAAAAAAAAGAATAACATGCAGCATCTGATAAATAAAGATAGATCATTTTAATATCAGTTAATGTTTACTTTTAGTCGTTATTGTGCAAAAATGTGCGAATTTTGTTTTTTTTTAGGTTGATAATAATATGAAGATGATCGCTACGAAAAAATTATATCAAGGTATGTCGATAGATGAATATAATGCAGCATTAAGAATTCATATTAATAATTTAGCGCCTAATTATGAGCAAAAATCTGATGGAGAAAAATGGGATATCATTAATAATAGGTTTATAGCTATTTGCCCTCCTGGTAAAGATTACGAAGAAAAATTTAAAAAATTTCAAAGTTCACGAAAAAATACTAATACAGGTTTAATGAGTATATCGCTTAAGGCAAGCTTAATGTACTTTGAAAACTTTTATTTCCTTTATACAACTACAGATCCTCATTTTAAATTAACAGATGAACAAAAAAGATTATTGCTTGAGGAAATTAGTGATTCAATGGTAGGAATTTGTGAAACAGGAATTAGTGCGCGTTTTGAAAGATCCTTGCAACAATATAGAACTGATTTAGATTGGGTTCGCAATGCCTTGACCAAAAGCCGTTATTTATTAGTACAGGAAATACAAGATAGATACAATACTATAAAACGAATACCTGATTCTTTGCGTACGCATGTTTTAAAATTAATGACGCAATTAGCGATTAATCGGGATTTAGGCATAAAAACTGATCATAATATTCAAGATGTATATATAAATTTAATTAATGTTTCTGATATTACGAAATATTTTGATCAAAATTATCCGCAAGTATTTACCAAGGAGTATGAGGAAAAAATATTAGAGATCTTAACTAATGATTTGGTTTTTCAAATTCAAGAGCTTCATTTACCAAATTGGGCTATGAATGATTCAGCTATTTCTGAAGATAGAATGTCAGAATTTAGGGATTTTATTAATAACCGTATAGGGTTAGAAGGTGTTAATGCCATGGAGGAATTGGGTGACTTTAGCGAAAATTATAAAGAATTTATTTTAAAGAAAAAAGAAGAAGTTATTCCAATAATTCGCGATTTCATCAAAGAAAAATTAGTTCGTGAAAAATATTATGTGCCATTTAAAGATTTAAAAATAGCTAATTTTGATTTAATATCCCAATTGTGTTTGAAGAAGGGGGTTAAAGTAGAAGCTTTGCTTGAACTAAATGAAGCAATAATAAATTATAAAACAGAAGATGAGCCTAATCTTTCAATACTCATAGAAAAACACGCCAATATCTTATTACAATATCCGTCTATAATTTTAATGCATATAGATAGACACCCAAATTTACTAACTTTAATACCAAACTCATTAAAATTTAATGCTTATTTTATTGAAGAAACAATAACTGCTATAACTTCAAATATAACATTAGCAATTCGTACTAATAATGCAGAATTACAACAAGAACTTCAGCGTCATTTGCTTATTATAGCTAAATTTAATGGTGGTTGTTTAGCAAATATTTCAAAAGACTTTTTAAATGAAATAGACTTGGATTTTGCAAAATCTTTATTAAAAATAGATAGTAATTTATTTTCTGAATTTACAGATAAGTTAAAAACTAATGATGAAATTATTGCGGCTGCAATTAATCAAAATTCATATGCCTATTTATATGTTCCAAAAGCTACAGATGAGGAATTTATTACGACTATAGAAATAGCTTTTATTGAAGCGCAAGATAAATTGCCAGATGAATTTAAAGCACTTTTCTCTAAAGATGATGTTTTAAATATTAACAGTAAAGAAAAGGCTAAAGAATTAATATCATCAATCGAGAAGATGCATGCTATAGATAGTCTTTTAGTAAATGAAAAATTAAATTTCGTTAAAGTTGCAGAAAAAGCTCAGGTATTAAATCCTAGTTTATTGGTTAAAATAATTAATCAAAGAAAAAAAGATAATCTACCACCATTACCATTTTGTAATGATATTAACGCTATAAATAAATTCAACAATGAGCTAAATGAGCAAGATATATTTAATTGGGATAAAGGTGTTTGGCATATAAAAAAACAAGCTGCTGAATTTAATCGTAATTATTTAGGTGTTAATGAAAGTTATAATAAAACTGCTGTCAGCTATGTTTTAAAAAATGATTTATGGCTTGTAGCATTGGTAAAATTTCAAGGTTCTAATTTTGGAACATTTAAAAATTTAAAGCAATTTTGGTTGCAATTAGAACAAACACTTAAAGCATTATTTGATTTATTTTATACATTAGTTAAATTATCTATTTATATAACTATAGCAATTCTTGCTTCTGTCGCTTGTGACTTTTTCAGAGATTTTATCCCAGAAATTTTTTTAATAGGTATTCTTGCATATAATATATTTTCTTCAATCAGAGAACCAAATGGTAATCTAAATCCTTTGACATTATTATTTAACTCTGCATTTATGTTTTATTTTCTTGACATATCGATTGCTATTCAAATAGCGTGGGTTGGTTTTACAGATCTTAATCGTTTAGTCGGTTTAACAGTAACGGCATTTAACTCTATAGCAAATCTTTCTTCACGATTATTTAAAACCATATTTTCAAATGAAGATCTAAACAATATTAATAAACAAAGCCTTAGTATTAGAACTATATGTGAAGAATCGATTCTTAGATTAAAGGTTAAAGATGCTTTAAGCGCCGAAAAAAAGGCTTTGGCTTTAGAGTTAATTTTTAACAAAATTAATGAAGAAATTAATATAGAAAAAGATGCTGGAAATATTTTACCTGAGAATGAGGAAAAAGAATTAGCGCGACGTTTAAAGTTACCTTATGAAATTTTATTTAATGGCGAATTAATTACGGCTTCATTTTATCAAGTCGCAGCTATTTCTAGGGTAGGTGAGAGTAAATTTGAAATACCTAAAAATAGTTCTCCTGCAAAGGTTGGATTTTTCAAAACTACAACTATGAGTATTTTACCGAAAATACAAGAATTAGATAATATTGCTCTGACAGCAGTCGCCGCTTAAGCCTGCGTAGCCTGGTTGCAAGCAACCAGGCTACCCTACAATGGTGGCCGTTGCAGCTTAAGGCAAGGGTAAAAACTCTATCTTTAAATCTGAATCTACTAACATTAAGTGGTTTTTTGGTAATTCATGCCAGTCTGCATTAAAATTAGTTAGTTTTTCAGAAGAAACAAGCAAGCTATGACTTTTTCCCTTTACTTTTTGCATGTGCAAATGCCCATTTTCAATATAATAGCGCTCGCCAGTTGAATAATGCATAGTTTCAGGTATTTCGTTTTTATCGGTGCAGTAACGGCTTGCTATGAGCCTTTTCCCATCTGTGATGCAAATATTAAAATATGATGGGCCAGGAGTTCCAAATTCTTCTATTAATAGTGAAATTTGCCTAAACGTCTCATTAAGAATTTGGCCTACTTCGGTAATTTTAGTGAGATCACGTCCCTTAGATAACTGTAAAAACAAAGCAAATAAGTGCTCCGAATCAGTTTCACCTTGGATCCAATTATAAATATCATCTTCTAATAAATGACGAAGATGGCGTTTTACTTTTATAAAGCTATGAATTTCACCATTATGCATAAGCATCCATTTACCATGACTAAATGGATGGCAATTATAATGTGTTACCCCACCAGCAGAAGCCGCTCTTACATGAGCAAAAAAATTTGGTGATTTAATTTTGGCAGTTAAATTTAATAAGTTATTATCATTCCATGCCGGTGAAATTGATTTAAATAACGCGGGTGTTTGGTCAATTTCAGGCGCATACCAACCAAGACCAAAGCCATCGCCATTAGTTGGTATTTCAGATTCACGCGCATGCAAAGATTGCATAACAATAGAATTAATGGGCCTGACTAATATGTCTTCAAGTAAAACCTCATGTCCTAAATATGCGACTAGTCTGCACATAATAATTTTCACTTAAAATAAGCAATATTTTATTTACTCTTCCACATATAATTACACGAATTCCACGGCTTTGTATATCTTGAATAATTTCTTCTAAAGTCTCGAGTCCCGTTATATCAATAAATGTGACCCAACGTAGGCGCTCTGGTGTAATTGTCAACACAATCTAAAATTATTAATTTTTTTTTATATATAATACATCAAAAACCAAATTTCCCTTAAATTTGTACTATTATTATACATAGGGGCGGTGATTTATCTGGATGAACCAAAATACAGATATATTAGGAGACCGTTTTGAGATGTTGTGTGTATACCTGTGTTATATCAGGGAACCTAATGCATTTCATGAGTCACCACTTTTTAAACATATTTTCGGCTCAGTTACATGGATGATCACCGCCTATAATTCCTACAAATATTAAACCGTACCGTTGTTGTGCAACCAAAATAATTGCTAGTTATAGAAAAAAAGGTTATTATGCCCAAAATTAAATCATGATTTGCGGGTTATTAATGAGATTGCCTTTTTTTTTATTTTTATTTTTTATCTGCTTAAATTCATCTTCTGCGAAAAATTATCTTGTAAATGTCGGTGACACAAAAATTATTATTAAGCAGCATAAAAATGGTAAGGGAAAGGATTTTGTTCATCTTCATCACAACGAAGTTACAGCATATAATGCTGCAAAAGCTGTTATTGAATCTGATGGTGGGAGTTTACTTACTTTAATTCATAATGGGGAACGCAATATTGTTTTTCGTTTAAATAATGAACGATATGAATTTGATCCCAATCGTATTTTTACAGATTTTGGGATTAAAAAAACACTTTTACAATTTGGTAATTATTCACCTAAAGCACATGCAGAAGTAAAAAAATTGGCAGATAAAATTAAATTGTTATTACCTAAGGGTAAGGTTATCGCGGTTCATAATAATAAGTCTTATTCTTTAAAAGATTATTTACCAGGTCATGAGTTGGCAGAAGATGCAACGGCATTGAATTTTAATAAATCTAATCATTATCGTAATTTTTATTTAGTTACTAAAGAAAATGATTTTGAAAGGTTAAAAAGTTTAAACTTTAATAGCATTTTGCAAGCTCTTAACGCAACCGATGATGGTTCTCTTTCAGTTTATTTAGCAAATAATGATTATATAAACGTTGAGGCAGGTTTTAATCAGCTGGCTGAACAAATAAAAATGTTAAAAAACGCCTAATGCTCTGTAATCCGCTAATATTGCTACCAACTATTAACATAAATTTTAAATTATGTGATTTTTTTTGTCATATTTTCGACAGATCTAATACCTTGTCCTATACTTAAATTACAAATGCATATTAAGGACGAGATCATGAAAGTACTAAAGTTGGCGTTTGTGGTTATTTTTTCTGCCATTATGCTTTCTAGTTGTGGGGTAAATACAGTTGCCTACAGCCCAGATTATAGTGGTTATACCGTAGGCTATGGTGCTACTAATGGTTATTATGGCTATGGAACTTATGGAAATTATGGAAGCTACGGAGGTTGGGCTTCTAGTTATTATTCACCAATTTATAGGTAAAATCATTAATGTTTCGAATTATCTAATGCAACCGACGTCCCGCGAGTTGTTCGCGGGACCCAATATCTACAATTTTAGCAATAAAGACAAACTTAATCTTTAACTCGTGAAACATATTCACCAGAGCGAGTATCTATCTTGATTAATTCCCCGTTTTGAACAAATAAAGGAACTCTGACTACGGCACCCGTTTCTACGGTTGCAGGTTTACCGCCACCACCTGAGGTATCGCCTTTTAAGCCAGGATCAGTTTCAGTAATCGCTAATACTACAAAATTAGGTGGCATAACTAACAATGGTTCATTATTCCATAAAGTAACAACGCACATATCTTGCTCTTTTAGCCATTTTGCAGCTTCTTCAACTGCCTCAGGGCCTGCTGCGTATTGTTCAAAGTTTTCTGTCATCATAAAATGCCATTGCTCACCATCGGTATAGAGATATTGCATTTCAACATCAACTATATCTGCTGAAGGAAAGGTCTCGTGTGCTTTATATGTTCGCTCAACAACTCGACCAGTTTTTAAATTACGGATTTTTACGCGTGTAAAGGCTTGACCTTTTCCTGGCTTTACAAATTCTAGGTCAACAATATTGCAAGGTTGATTGTCAATCATTATTTTTAAGCCAGTTTTTAGTTCATTACCACTATAATTTGCCATTTTTACTCCCGGAGTTGAGATTTTGCTGTAATTTAGTTAAAGTTCATGCAGTTTATCAAGTAAGTAAAATGAATGCGAGATTCAAATCAATGTTGGCAAAAAAAATTAGAGCTTGGCTTTTCAACGGCTGCTGAGTTACTTGATTTTTTAGAACTTCCCTTTTCTCTTGCAAATGGCTTGGCTGAAAAGCAATTCAAAACGCGAGTGCCGAGAGGTTTTGCGGAACGCATGAAATCAAGAGATCCTAATGATCCGCTATTATTGCAAGTATTGGCGCAAAATGCTGAGCTAATATCAGCCGAAGGATATGTAAAAGATCCATTGGCTGAGGAAAATGCAGTAGCACTTCCAGGGTTGATGCAAAAATACCATGGACGAGTTTTATTAACGTTGACTGGAGCTTGTGCTATAAATTGTCGTTATTGTTTTAGACGACACTTTCCATATTCAGAGAATAATCCAGGACGTGCTGGTTGGCAGAAGCAGATTGATTATATTGCTAATGATCCTTTGATTCATGAAGTTATTTTAAGTGGAGGAGATCCTTTATTAGTAAAAGATAATATTTTTGCTGATTTATTAGATAAATTGTCACAAATAACTCATCTTCGCACTTTACGAATTCATACACGGATCCCTGTGGTTTTACCTGAAAGAATTACGACAAGTTTTTTGAAAATTATCACTGAAAATCGTTTACGAAAAGTTGTGGTTTTACATTGTAATCATCCTCAAGAAATTGATGAAAGTGTAAGAAAAGCTTGTAGTGAATTGCAAAAAAGCGGTTGTCATTTATTGAATCAATCAGTCCTTCTTGCGGGAGTTAATAATGACGCTAATATCTTAGCTGAATTAAGTGAGAGCTTATTTGCAGCAAAGGTTTTGCCTTATTATTTACATCTATTGGATAAGGTTGACGGCGCACATCATTTTGATGTGCCAATTAATGAGGCCAAACTTATTTTTAAGAAGTTGCAAGCTATATTGCCAGGGTATTTAGTGCCAAGGCTTGCAAAGGAAGAAGCTCACGGGACAAATAAGGTTATAATAGGATCTGTTGATAATTAATTTGATCAAATCTTTTAAAACGTCGACGCACCACGTAGGAATTTTAGATTAATTTCAACACACCTAGCCTAATAGCCATTATACAATTCTAATAAATGCTCTTGGGCATTATAAGATCCATTAATCGATGGTTTATAGGTGCCATTTGCTTGCATTTCCCAGGTGTTACAATTATCTTTTAAATAATTTTTAAATACTTCTTGTTTAATTCTTTTTTGACAATTTGCATCTAAAATTGGAAACATAACTTCTATACGATGATATATGTTCCTCTCCATTAGATCAGAGCTTGAGCAATAAATTTTTTCTTTTTCTCCTGAACGAAAATAATATATGCGATGATGTTCTAGAAAGCGCCCAACGATTGAAATTACTCTGATATTTTCAGATATTTTGGGAATGTGAGGGCGCAAGCAACATACTGAACGGACTATTAATGTAATTTTAACTCCTGCCATTGATGCTTTGTAGAAGGCTTCGATCATGGTTTTGTCGGTAAGGCCATTAATTTTAATCATTATTTCTGAGTCTTCACCATTTCTTGCAGCGACGCTACATTCGTCGATTAATTGGAGTAAGTTCTTTTGTAAGGTAAAAGGTGAGTGGCACATTTCTTTTAATTTAATATTTTTTCCAAGACCTGTAAGCTGCTGAAATATAATTTGAGTATCAGCGGTAATGTCAGGATTTGCAGTTAATAGGCCTAAATCTGTATAAAGTTTAGCTGTTTCTTGATGGTAATTACCAGTGCCTAAGTGCACATAGCGCTTTAATTTTCCAAGTACTCGGCGTATTACTAATGTCATTTTAGCATGAGTTTTAAAACCAACTACGCCATAAAGCACTAGAACGCCTGCTTCATGTAAAAGATTGGCAAGCTTTAGGTTTGATTCCTCATCAAAACGCGCACGTAATTCAATTACTGCTGTAACTTCTTTGCCTGCTCTAGCAGCTTCTACCAATGCCTGGACAATTGCTGAATTAAAATGAGTGCGGTACATGGTTTGTTTAATTGCTAAAACATTAGGATCTGCTGCTGCCTGGCGGACAAAATCTATTACGACGTCAAAACTCTGAAACGGATGGTGAAGCAAAATGTCTTGTTCGTCTAGAACACTAAATAAATTGTTTTTGTGTTGAGGAAAGATAGGATATTGTGAAACAAAAGTAGGGTATTTTAAATCTGGTCTATCAATATCGTTTATGGCGCGGATATAACGCTGTAAATTAACTGGACCATCGCAATGATAAACATCCTCGTGGTGTAAGTTAAATTTTTGTAAGAGAAAATCAGTAATTTCTTCAGGACATTGTTTTTCAATTTCAAGTCGAGTTACATGGCCGTAGTGACGTGAAAATAACTCACGTTGCACGGCTGCTGCTAAATCATCTACTTCTTCATCTCGTAAAAATAGATCGCTATTGCGTGTAAGTCTAAATGAGTAGCATCCTGTTATTTCCATTCCAGGGAAAAAAAGATGTACGTAAGTTTTAATAATTGATGATAAATAAACAAAATAGCTGCCATTTTCACAAAGCTCTGACGGCAAGTGAATTATTCGAGGTAATGAGCGTGGGGCATGAACTACAGCGTATTTAATATTCCGATCAAAAGCATCTGTTCCACTCAATGAAACTAAGAAATTTAAGCTTTTATTAAATAAGCTTGGGAATGGATGAGCTAAATCAAGGGCAATCGGGCTTACAACAGGAAGCACTTCATTTTTAAAAAAATGTTTTGTCCATAAATGGATATCATCAGTCCATTCTTCAGTATCGTAAAAGATGATATTTTCTTTTTGCATTAAAGGGATTAATTTTTTGTTAAATATGGAGTAGAGCTCATCGATTAAAATATGAGTTTTTTTGCTAAGATCTCTTAATACTTCTTCAGCGGTTAAACCATCAATACTTAATTTTCTAAATCCTGCGGCAATTTTTTCTTTAAGGCCTGCTACTCTAATTTCGAAAAATTCATCTAAATTATTAGAACAAATACCCAAATAACGCATGCGTTCAAGTAGTGGTATGCGCTCGTTATTTGCTAGTTGCAGTACACGATCGTTAAAGGCAAGAGCGGTGAATTCGCGATTGATATAATATTCTTTATTATCAAGAGAGTCAGTCAATTATATCTTCCTAGTGAATTAGAAAAAAACAAATGCCAATAAATCCAAAAAATCCCCATACTGGCGATAATTGTAATATAGCAAGAGCTAAAAAAAATAATATAGTTAGTAAAACAATTGTAAATGAATGGTACATTGAAAAAACACCTTCAGCGATAGAGTATGTTGCTGCGGCTAATAAGGCTATAGAACCATATTGTACAGCTATCATTAATTTTTTAGTGATTGGTGTTTCATTAGTAGTTAACCAGGCGTAGCCAAGAAGAGCTAATATTAATCCTGGTAAATTTAAAGCAGCAACTGCTAGTATTAAACCTAATGAACCTGCGGCTTTATATCCAATAAGGGCTGCTAATTTTACGCCAGTAAGTCCTGGGAATAAAAAACTAGAACTAACCATGCGAACAAATTCTTCTTGTCCTACCCAATGCCTATAGTCTACAACTTCAGACTCTAGTAATTTTAACATAGAGTTTCCGCCGCCGAATGAAACAAAGCCTATTTTGCCAAAACTTATAATAATGTTTAAAAGATTATGCATATTAGGTTTTTAAATCCTTTTGAGAAATTTAATATAATCAGAGGTATTAACGCTACCTAGTAAGTGCTTGGTAGTTATTTCTACCAGTTCTTGTGAGTATGATTCAATACTTGCGCTAAAATAAATTTTATTTTCAACTTTAAGACGAGATAATTCAAGTTTTGTTGAGGGCGATGTTAAAAATTTAAAGCTAATAGCTTCCTTATTAACTTCAATAGTTTTTCCATGCTTTTTAATATCTTCAATTAGTGATGCCGCTGATTTTTCTTCGCACCCTATTAGATTGCTATCTTTATTTTGTTCAGATAATTTTATTTTTTTGCCAAAAGCTATCGCTTTTGATTTTTTCATCAAAATAGGTTTGTAATATAGTTCATTTTTCCGGATCTTGAGATTGTAATCTGTATTAGGCAATAAGTAATATATGTCATTTTTATGTTTAATATCATAAGCTGATAGGTTGAGAAAGTCATGGCTTAATCCATTCAAGATAATTATGTTATCTTCAGGCCAAAAAAATCTTGCTTCCCAGCGCGCTTCGTTTAATTCAACATTCGTAATAGATGGTTGTTTAAATGGGCTATCAGGATTTATTTCAAAGTTCCATACTAGGCGTTTATTCATTTTAATGAATTATTATAGTTTAAAGTTTAACGCTAGGTTATTCTTTCAGGTATTGCAACAGATTTTTTATATTTCGTAAGGCTTTGCGTAATTAGATTGAATTGCTATCATACTCAATTATTAGAGCTAAATAAGGGAATTATATGGCCATCTTATTTTTTTTATTATATTTGATTTTTACCTTAACTGTACTTTATCGGTCAATTAACCCAATAGTTTGGGATATTGGATCGGCTATTTATTTATTTTTGGCTATTTTCTATTTTGGTATGCCTTTAATATTATCTGGTTTTATTTCTCTTATAATTTTGCTTGCAGTTGTGATTTTACATATAGATTCAGTAAGAGAAGAAATTGCTAATTTATTATTCAAAAGAGCTGTAAAATCAATGCCAAAATTATCTAAAACTGAGGAAGAGGCATTGAATGCTGGTGATACTTGGTTTGAAAAGGATATTTTTACAGGAAATATTGATTGGCAAAAATTAGAAAATACTAAGACTGAGTTGTCTAAAGAAGAGCAAAGTTTTCTTGATAATGAAGTAGAAAAACTTTGTTTGTTGCTCAATGAATGGGAAATCAAACAGGAAAACGATCTGCCTCCAAAAGTTTGGGAGTATCTTAAAAAGGAAGGCTTTTTTGGTTTGGTAATCGATAAAGAGTATGGTGGCAAAGGGTTTTCTCCTCGTGCTCATTCAGATATCGTTGTTAAAATTTCTAGTCGTTCGGGTGTGGCTGGTGTTACGGTAATGGTACCTAATTCATTAGGACCTGGTGAATTATTACAACATTATGGAACGAGCGAACAAAAATCATATTATTTACCAAGACTTGCTAAGGGCATAGACATTCCTTGTTTTGCGTTAACAGAACCAAATGCTGGGAGCGATGCTACTTCAATAAAATCAGAAGCTATAGTAATGGAAAAGAAAGTCGCTGGTAAAACCATACTTGGACTTATGTTAAAGCTTAATAAACGCTGGATTACATTATCCCCAGTAGCCACCTTAATTGGACTTGCAGTTCAGTTAAAAGATCCTGAAGGCTTATTAAAAGGTGTTGGTAAAGAAGGAATTACTTGTCTTCTTATTTCTCGTGATGCCAAAAATTTAGAGATAGGAAATAGGCATTTACCAGCAGATCAACCTTTTATGAACGGCACTATTCGTGGAGAAAATATTTTTGTTCCGATAACAAGTATTATTGGCGGTCAGGAGCAGGCCGGGCATGGTTGGCAAATGTTGGTTGAGTGTTTATCTATTGGTAGGTC
>Ga0247839_1003265_pt1 | contig 22677 bp, 11 predicted proteins | sample LaCruzMarch2015__6_FD_192405 | JGI IMG/M metagenome (GOLD analysis project Ga0247839, IMG submission 192405) | Freshwater microbial communities from meromictic Lake La Cruz, Castile-La Mancha, Spain - LaCruzMarch2015_16m | ecosystem: Environmental > Aquatic > Freshwater > Lake | place: Spain... | reverse complement strand
GGCCCGGTATTGCTCAATCGCGGCCGCGGTATCGCGCTGGCCGAGCGCGACCTGGGCCAGCACGGCGCGGGTCTCCAGATCACGCGGGTGGGCGGCGAGCCATTCGTCGGCCGCGGCGCGCGCCGGCGCCGCCTCGCCGGCACCGTCCAGGGCCTGGATCAGGGCGCGCCGATAGACAGGGTCGGCGGGCGCCTGCGCGGCCGCGGCCCGCGCAAACTCCAGCACCGCCTGCCGATCCCCCCGCGCGGCGGCCAGCCGGGCCTGTTCGAGGGCGAGCGCGGGCGCCTGGGGGGCGACCTTGGTCAGGCCTGATGCGAGCGCCGTGCGCGCCGCGTCTTGCGGCTGGGCGGCGAAGGCGGCGCGGATGGCCCGCGCGCTCAGGGGGTGCGCCGGGTCGAGCGACAGGGCCTGAGAGAGGGCCTCGGCCATGGCGTCCGGCGCCTCGGCGCCACCCCGCGCGCCCCAGGCCAGGACCCTCAGATAGAGCGGCTCGGCGGACTTCGGCAGCAGAGTCGTCAGTTGTGCGAAGGTCTCCAGGGCCGCCGCGGGCCGCTGGGCGGCCAGTTCCACGAGTCCGCGGGCGCGCAGCAGCGGGGCGCCCGCCGCCTGATCCTCCGGCGCCGCGGCCAGGACGGCCAGGGCCGCGGCGGGGTCCTGGCGCTCGACCAGCAGGCGGGTCAGGGCCAGGCGCAGTTGCAGGTCTTGCGGTGCGGCGGCCAGCCCCTGACGCAGCCGCGCGGTGGCGGCCTCGGGTTTGCCGTCCTGGACGTCCAGGGCCGCCAGGAGGACCAGGGCGGTGCTCTCCGTGGCATTGGCGCGCAGCAGGGTCTCCAGGGGCGCGCGGGCGGCCTTGAGGTCGCCGGCCTGCAGCGCGAGCCGGGCCAGGGTCAGGGCCGCGCCGGCGGCACTTGGGTCATCGGCCAGGGCGCGCTCGGCGGCGGCGCGGGCCCCCGGGAGATCGCCGGTGGCGGCCAGTGCGTTCGCCAGGAGTGTCTGGACCCGGGCGTCGCGCGGCTGGGCCTGCGCCAGGGCCTGGGCCCGGGTCAGGGCCGCCGCGCCCGCGCCCTCCAGCAGATCCAACTGCGCCAGGGTCAGCCCCGCCTCCAGGTTGCCGGGGGCGGCCGCCAGCAGCCGTTCCAGTTGCGCCCGGGCGCCGGCCCGGTCCCCGCCGCCGGCCAGGTCACGGGCCAGGGTCAGCGCGGCGGCGGGCTGCTCCGGCGTCTGCTGCGCCAGTTGCCCCAGCACCTCCCCGGCCTCCGCCTGGCGGCCCTGGGCGGCCAGGGCGCGGTAGAGAACCTGGTCCAATGCGGGCGGGTGCGCCGTCGCGGTGAACGGCAACAGGGCCTCTTCCGCCTCCCGCGCCCGGCCCAGCGCGAGCAGGATCTCGGCCTGGAGTATGGCGACCTCGGCGGTCGTCTCCTTGGCTTCCAGCAGGGGGCGCAACTGACGCAGGGCCTCCGCGTGGCGCCCGGTCTGGGCCAGGGCGAGGCTCGCGAGATAGATCCCCTGCGGGTTGCTGGGGGCGGACTTGAGGAATGTCTCCAGGAGGGGGACGGCCGCCTGCGGGTCACCGCGGTGCAGGGCGAGCATCCCCTCCGCCAGGTCGAGCCCAATGAAATCGGGGACTTGCGCGCGCGCCTCGCGCAGATCGGCGGCGGCCCCCGGGAACGCCTTCAGATCGATGCGCACCATGGCGCGCTTGTAGTACAGGGTCCCGGGGTTGGGCCGGTGCGTGATCGCCTGACCGAAGGCCTCTTCGGCGGTCTCGCGCTCCCCGGCGAGAAAGGCGAGATCCCCTTTCAGTTCCAGACCCTTGGGGTCCGTGGGGGTCACCGCCAGGGCCTGCTCCACCAGGGCCGCGGCCCCCGCCTGGTCCTTGTCCGCCAGGGCGAGCCGCGCGAGGCCGTAGAGGGCGCGGGGGTTCGCCGGGTCCAGGATCCGGGCCTCCCGGAGCCGCACCCGGGCGGCCTTGAGCTCGCCCAGGTTCAGGTGCGCCTCGCCCACCAGGGCACTCAGTTCGGCCCGCGGTCGCATGTCCTTGCCCTTGGCCGCCCCCGGATCGATGGACCCGATCAGGCGCAGGAACTGACCCTGCAGGAGCAGGGCCTGCCCCAGGTCCGCCAGGTCCGCGGGCGCGAGCACCCCTGCGGCCCCCGCGGCGGCGCCGGGGCCGCGCAGGGGCTCGAGCGCCTCCTCCGCCGCGCGCCCCTGGCCCAGGTCCAGGTAGGTGCGCACCAGCAGGCGCCGCGCCCCCTGGTCCCCGGGTTCTTCCCGGAGTCGCCCCTGAAGCAGGTCCAGGGCCCGGGGGTGTTCCCGCCCCTCCAGGGCCGCCCGCGCCGCGGTGACCGCGGGGGCTTCCTCCGGGGGGGGCGCGTCGGCGGCCCCGGCCGGGGTCAGCAGGTTCAATGCCAGGACGAAGGCGGCGTAGGCGGCGGGGCGGCGCATGGAATGGCTCCGGTGGTGGCTGGGCTAAGGTGTCGGGGGGAGGACCGGGGGGGGGCGCCGTGCGCGACGGTGCCGCGGCCGGCAAAGGGATCTGATGATAGCCGCGCGCGGCGGCGCGGTGGGAGTGGGTCGTTGTCGTTGTCGTTGTCGTAATCGAATAATCCGACCACGATTACGACAACGACAACGACGCCCGGTCCGTGACAACGTCCGGTCGCTGTCGCTGCAGGGTACTCATCGCGGCAGACGCGGGCGTCCGTGCTACCATTTGCCGCTATGCTGACCTACCCCGACCTCGACCCCATCGCCGTTGCCATCGGACCACTGCGCGTCCACTGGTACGGGCTCATGTATCTCGCTGGTTTCGCCTGCTCCTGGGGACTGGGGCGCTGGCGCGCCGCGCGCCCGGGCTCGGGCTGGACGGCCGACATGGTGGACGACCTGATCTTCTACTGCGTCATCGGCGTCATCGCCGGCGGCCGGCTGGGCTACATGCTCTTCTACGGGTTCGACCAGATCCTGGCGAACCCGCTGAACCTTTTCAAGGTCTGGGAGGGGGGCATGTCCTTCCACGGGGGCCTGCTCGGGGTCATCGCGGCGATGGCCCTGTTCGCGCGCCGGCAGGGGCTGCACTTCTTCCAGGTGGCCGACTTCATCGTCCCGCTGGTGCCCACGGGGCTGCTGTTCGGGCGCATCGGCAACTTCATCAACGGGGAGCTCTGGGGGCACCGCACGGACCTGCCCTGGGGGGTGCAACTACCCTGTGCCCAGTTCCCGGGTCAGTGCGCGGATCAGGACCCGGGCGCGCTCCTGAGTCCGGCGGTGCACCCGTCGCAACTCTACGAGGCGGGCCTGGAGGGCTTGGTCCTGTTCCTGATCCTGTGGACCTACTCCAGCCGCCCGCGGCCGACGATGGCGGTGTCCGGGCTTTTCCTGCTGTTGTATGGGTGTTTCCGGTTCCTGATCGAGTTTGTCCGCACCCCGGACGCCCAACTAGGCTATCTCGCCTTTGGGTGGCTCACGATGGGACAACTACTCTCGATACCCATGATCTTGTTCGGCGCTCTGTTTCTGGTGGTTGCCTACCGCCGCCGCCCGGCCGTTTGAGACAGGAGGCATAGATCATCGTCGCGGCCGGCGCGCAGGGTCCGCACAGCGGACCCTACGGGATGGCGCCGCGCCCGTAGGGTCCGCTGTGCGGACCAGCGACCTCGTCGTGACCGAAATGGCCGGAATGATGATCGAGGCCCGCATGGTCATCGGTCCGCGCAGCGGACCCTACCAGGGGCGGTAGACCATCCCCGGGATCAGTTGCGAGTCGAACAGCGCGGGCATCTTGGCGACGAAGGCGCGCAGTTGCTCCAGGTTCATGTAGGTCCCGTAGGAGGCCTTGGCCGCCTCCACCGGCAGTTCGACCCAATAGCGGTCGGCCTCGCGTTCGCACAGGATCTGGAGCGTGCGCTCGGCGGGGTCCATGATGCCCAGGAAGTCGTCCTCCGACTGGAGCCGCGGCAGCAACTGTTCACAGATATTGCGCGCGCTCATCTCCACGGCACTGGCCGAGGAGATGGACTCACCGAAGCGGGAGAAGAGGTAGTAGACGCGATAGTGCATGATCGGCGCCCTAGAGTCCGAATCCGCCCGGGGGCATACCGCCGCCCGGGAAGCCGCCGGGAAAGCCCCCGGGCATCCGCGCGCCCAGGGCCCGCATCATCTTCGCCATGCCGCCGCCCTTCATCTTTTTCATGACCTTCTGCATCTGGGTGAATTGTTTGAGCAGCTTGTTCACGTCCTGCACCTGGGTCCCCGAGCCCAAGGCGATGCGCCGTCGGCGCGACCCCTTGATGATGGCGGGGAACTGCCGCTCCTGGCGCGTCATGGAGTCGATGATCGCGGCCAGCTTGCCCATCTCCTTGTCGTTGACCTGACTCTTCATGTGCTCCGGCACCTGGCTCATGCCCGGGAGCTTGTCCATCAGGCTCGCCATGCCGCCCATCTTGGCCATCTGCACCAACTGCTCACGGAAGTCCGCCAGATCGAAGTCCTTGCCCTTCTTGAGCTTCTTGACCAGTCGCTCGGCCTGCTCGCGGTCGACCTTGGACTGGACCTCCTCCACCAGGGAGAGCACGTCGCCCATCCCCAGGATGCGCGAGGCGACCCGCTCCGGGTGGAAGGGCTCCAGGGCCGTGACCTTCTCACCGGTGCCCAGAAATTTGATCGGCTTGCCGGTGATCTGGCGGATCGACAGGGCGGCCCCGCCGCGGGCGTCGCCGTCGGTCTTGGTGAGGATGATGCCGGTCAGCGGCAGGGCCTCGTCGAAGGCGCGGGCGGTGTTGGCCGCGTCCTGACCGGTCATGGCATCGACCACGAACAGGGTCTCGACCGGGCGGATGGCGGCGTGGATGGCCTTGATCTCATCCATCATGGCCGCGTCCACATGCAGCCGGCCGGCGGTATCCACGATCAGCACGTCCTTGAACTGCTTGCGCGCGGTGTCGAGTGCGTTGCGGGCGATGTCGACCGGGTTCTGGTCGCCGCTGCTCGGGATGAACCCGGCGCCCACCTCCGCCGCCACGGTGCGCAACTGCTCGATGGCGGCCGGGCGGTAGACGTCGCAACTCACCACCAGCACCGTCTTCTTCTGCTTCTCCTGAAGCCAGCGGGCGAGCTTCGCCACGCTGGTGGTCTTGCCCGAGCCCTGGAGCCCCGCCATCAACACCACCGCTGGGGGTTGGGCCGAGAGGTCCAGGCGCTCGTTGGCCACCCCCATCAGGGCCACCAGTTCGTCGTTGACGATCTTGATCAGCACCTGGCCGGGTGTGAGGCTCTTCATCACCTCCTCGCCCAGGGCCTTCTCGCGCACCTGGTCGACGAAGGCCCGCACCACCGGCAGGGCCACGTCCGCCTCCAGCAGCGCCATGCGTACCTCGCGCATCGTGTCCTTGATGTTGTCCTCGGTCAGGCGTCCCTGACCGCGCAGGTCTTTGAGGACGCGCCCGAAACGCTCCTGGAGATTCTCAAACATACTTGCCCCCTGATGATCGCCCCGGTGATCGCCGCCCGACACGCGGGCCGCACCCGCCCTGCGGCGACCGCCACCCGCGGCCCGGCCGGCGGCGCGGCCCGGCACCCAATCCGTGAGTATAACGCCGCCGCGGCGTTTTCCCGATCGGCCGTTTATGAGATTATGCCTGACTATGAAACACACCCTGCTCGCCGTCGCCGCCATCCTCTTCTACCTGTCCGCCACCGGCGCGATCGGGTTGCGCCTGTTCCGCCGGGGGGAGTCCTGGGCGCCGAACCGGGACCTGGGGCTATCGCTCGGTTTCGCCGGGCTAATCCTGCATACCTGGCTCCTGTGGGACAGCATTTTCAGCCACACCGGCCTGAACCTGGCCTTTTTCAACGCCCTGGCGCTGACCTCCTGGACCGTGATCACCCTGCTCCTGGTCTCCAGCCTGACCAAGCCGGTGGAGAACCTGGGCCTGATCCTGCTCCCGGTGGCCGCCCTCACCGTGGGGCTGGAGGCGCGCTTCGGTGAGATCGCCTTCATGAGCCCGGCGGCCGGCTGGCCGCTCAAGGTCCATGTCCTGCTGTCCATGCTCGCCTACAGCCTGCTCACCCTGGGCGCGGTCCAGGCCGTGCTGCTGGCGATCCAGGACCACCACCTGCGCAGCCGCCAGCCGGGCGGGTTCGTCCGGGGTCTGCCGCCGCTCCAGACCATGGAGAGCCTGCTGTTCGAGATGATCGCGGCCGGCTTCGTGCTATTGACCCTGGCCCTGGCCTCCGGATTCGCCTTCTTCGAGGATATGTTCGCCCAGCACCTGGTCCACAAGACGGTGCTGTCGGTGCTCGCCTGGCTGGTCTTCGGCGGCCTCCTGCTCGGGCGCTTCCGCTACGGCTGGCGCGGCCGGACCGCCATCATCTGGACCCTGAGCGGCTTTGTGATCCTGATCCTCGCCTACTTCGGCAGCAAGGCGGTGCTGGAACTCATGCTGCACCGCACCGCGGGCTGAAACCCACTGTGGGGCTTGCCTGGAACACGGTAAATAGTGCAGAATTCGCGTTCCGCTGACGGGGCGCAACACCGCGTCGGCAGGACCCCCGGTCAACCGGGGTCCCATCCGGGCATCGTTCCGGGGCAGTAGCTCAGCTGGGAGAGCGCCGCGTTCGCAATGCGGAGGTCAGGGGTTCGATCCCCCTCTGCTCCACCAAACAGACGTTTCACCTAGAATCCAAGACAGTCCCCAAGCCCGCGTAACAGCGGGCTTTTTTTGCCCCAAGGGTTCAGAGCGTCTAAGGACTATATGCCTTGAGAGTCCTAGTCGACACCCATGCCCTGCTGTGGTTCCTGCTGGACGACCCGAAGCTGTCGCGGGTCGCCCGTGGGGTCATTGCGGACGCGCAGAACCGCCCGGAAATCAGCCCAGCCTCTTACTGGGAGATCGGCATCAAGAGTCCTGCTTCCACCCGAACCGTCGAAAAGGTATGACATGAAGCAGACCGACCAGAGAGGGGGTGATGCCGCCGACCGACGAACTATCCGACAGTTTCCGTAGGCAACTCAGTCCCTCACCGCCGTCTTCGTTGCCCCACCGTGCTGGGTCGCGCGGGGGCGGAGCCGCACCTTGATGGCGCCCTTGCAGAACGTCTCGTCCGTCGCCTTGCTCGACCACACGAAGGCCTCGCCCGGTCGCAGGTGAGCCATCTTCTCCGGTGTCAAACCGCCCAGAGCGGCATTCGCCTTCTGGATGTGCTTGAGCCACGCCGGCGAGTTGAACTTGTGCAGGATGATCTGGGTCGAGAGTTCGATGAGTTGGATCGGCACCGAAGGCGGGTCCTGACTCGCGACCATGATGCTCGTGCCCTTGTGCCGCATCTCGCGGACGACCTCGACGAGACCAGCGACGAGGTCAGGGCTCTCGATGTACTTGTGGGCTTCGTCGAACACGACCAGCTTGTTGAACTTACGGCCCTCGAAGGTGACCTCGGCGAAGAGCTGGAGCAGCACGACGAACAGTCCGAGGGCTTGGTCCTTTTCCATGAACTCGTCGCGGAGATCGACGATCACGAGCCGGCCAGGGCGGATGACCTCGCCGAGGTGCGTATGGTCGTTGATGAACTCCCCGGCGAGATCCAGCCGGCCGCGTGCGAGTTCCTTGATGTGGTCCGGCATGCGCGAGTCGTCGATGCCCTGGCGCAGCCCGGCGAGCGTCAAGTCGTCCCGGAGCTGCTTCATGATCCGGTTGAGTTGGCGAATGTACGTCGCCTGGTTGCCGACCGCGCCCATGAGGAAGCGCCAGTGGCTGGCCTGGAGTTCGGCGGCTGCGAACTGGAGCGGGCGAACCTCGATGCCGGGGTACTCGGTCTGTCGTTCCTGGAACTTGTCGGCGGGGACGAGGAGCAGGACGTCGGAGAGCGCCCGCGGCTCGGCGCCGTAACGGTCGCGAAGCAGCGCGACCTGGGCCTCGTCGGTGTTCGGAGCCACCATGGAGGTGAACTCCGGCGCGTAGTCCATGGTCGGGCTGTAGTGGAAAATGACGGTCGCGAGCGGCTGCGGCAGGCGGTTGATGCCCTTGATCGGCAGCGACGCCATCTCCGCCACCGTCCCCAGGGTGTAGCTCTTGCCGCCGCCCTGCACGCCGAAGAGGCTGATGGTGTGCGTGTGGTTGAGATCGAGTGCCACCGTGCGACCGGAGACCTCGCCAAGGATGCCGTATTGCGGGGAAGCGCCGGTGACGCCAAGCATCACGTCGTAGGCTGGCCCGTCGCCCGGTACGGACTCGTCCGGGGCCTGGGCAACCGGAGCCGGCTTCTTTGCCCTGGACGTGGCCGCCAGTTTGCCAACGGGGGGCTGCGACGGTCTAACCGGTTGCTCAACCTTTGTCGCCGGAGTTATGGGCGGCTCCGGTGGCTCAGGCTTAAGCGCAGGCGGCTCAACCGCGGGTGTGTGTGGCTCAATGACAGCCGGGCTGCCGAGCCGTGCCGGAACGGCAATCACGGGACTGCTGCCATCGTCTCGCCGGGTCGAGGCGAGCCCCTCCCACGAGACCGTTCGCTCACGACTCGGGCCGAGGAAGGCGGCGGCCTCGAGCGCAGGGATGCTCGGTGTGCGACGGCGACGCCGGGTGAGTTCTGCCTCGCTGCGTTCCGCCGCTGGAGCCTCCGGTTCGAGCGCTTCGGACGAAGCGGCCTTTTCTTCGGGAGTCGGCGCAGCAGCCTCGACGAGCTCGCGAATCAGGTTGGAACCGACGCGATGGAATTCGATGCCGTGCTCGTGCTCGACCTCGCTGCCATCCTTCTCGAAGTCGAACACGATCGCGCTGCGGGTGAAGACCAGGCGATAGCCATCCTCGAGCGAGCGGAGCAGGAACCGCGCCTCCTCGGCCGCGCGTTCGTCCATAATCCCGTAGCGCACCCCGCGGTCCAGATAGAACTCCAGCAGGGCCACCAACTCACGCGTCTTGATCAGCCGGTCGGCGCGATCGGCTGTGGCGCGGTGCGGGTCGAAGTGCAGCGACAGCACGTCCTGACTCTGGGCAATCTGTGTGGCGATCCGATCCTTGAGGACCGCGTAGGCGGTGAGATCGCCGACCGCGGTGTAGCACTTCACCTCCACGAGCCGGCAGGTGATGGAGCGCTGCGCGGCGTTCAGGTCGAAGAGGCCGAGATCGGTGCGCTTGAAGCTCACGTCGTTGCCCAACTCGTCCGCCACCTGCTTGAGCGAGCGGTAGAGTTCGAGGTGTGCATCGAGCGGCACCGCAATCTGGCTCTGGAACGCCCCCTGATGTTCCAGGTACAGGCGCGAGAGCGCGAGCCCCAGGGCCTCCGCCCGCTGTGACCCAGCAGAGATGAGCTTCAGCGCCAGACGGCCCGACAACGAGCGGAGTTGGTCGAGGACCGCCACCGCGTGTCGTCCCGCGGACGGAAGGCCGTAGTCCTCGAGCACGGGGACGAGCATCGCTTCGAGCTCAGCGACCGAACGCGAGGTGATCGTGAGCCGATGGCCAAGCGACGCACCAACGTCGGGCGAGTGGTCGATGAGGTAATCGGGCCGGTCGCGTCGGCCGCCGTGGTCGAAGAACTCGATGCCCATGTTGCGGTCGAGGGTCAGGACCCAGTCGCTCACCTCGTGAACCTGGTGCAACAGCACCCGTTCGGTTGCATCGAGCGCGAGGCCGATGACGGGACGCATGCCAATGCCCGCCTGACCGGTCGCCACCGCGGAGGTCGCGTTGGAGAGTACCGCGGGCAGCGACGAGAGCAGGTCTGTCAGCTCCTCACAGCCAGGCAAGGGCAACGCGTTGCCGTGGCGCGGTGTACGTCGCCAGGCGATGGTCGCGTCGTCCTCCTGGTACTGGACGTGGTAGTCCTGCAGGAGCCCATGCACCGGGGCCGCCGACTCCTGGATCGAAGCCGTCGTCGCGCCCACCTCTTCGGCTGGAAACAGGTCGAAGAGGAACGAGAGGTGCGCCGAGAAACGCTCGGGGTTCGCTCGAAAGTCCATCGTGCTGCGCACGCCAAGCGCGAGCTTGGGATGGAGGTGGTCTCCGCTCGGCGTGGCGAACGCATCGGCCTGCGGTCCCGTTAGGCTACCCGACGGTGAGAGCAACTCGGCGAGTCCCTCGCCGACACCGGGGGCGTCAGCATCGGGGACAAACAGGCGAAGGTCGTACCGGATATCCGCGAAGACCGGCTGGCGCTGCAGCGCGAGCAGCATCTGCGCGAGCACCCCGGCGCGTCCCGGATTGAACGCGTTGATGATGAGCGTGCTGATGTAGGGGTGTTGGACGAGGTAGCGCTGCACCCGCGTGGCGAGGGACGCCCCGTCGATGGCGGCGCCACCGATGCCGGGCTCGGGGAGCCCGAATGCGGCGCAGACCTCACCGATAAGTCCGCGCGGATCGGGCTCGTGAGCCGGCGCGTAGAGGGTCCAGTGTGGCGCGAGGTTGTCGATGGGTGTCATCAGCCGACCGCCGACCGACTGTCCACCTGGCGTCGCCAATACCGGCGGATACCCCACCGGCGCGAGCTGGCGCAGCAGGGCGTCGCGGGTGGCGACCACGAACTCTGCCGGACCCTTGCGCGCGGCCTCGAGCCACTGCGAGCCCATTTCGGCCCACGCGCAGAACCAGAGGGCACGCAGGGGGTGCGTCGGGCACACCAGGGCGGCCTCGCGTCGCTGCCCACGGTGATCGATGACCGTGACGGTCACCGTGTCGAGGGTGAGCATGCGCCACAGGTCGCCGAGCGCTGCTTTGCCCGCCGGGCTGTCGCTCGCCTCGGCACGCGCCAGGAGCGCCCCGACCAGGCGCTGGTAGGCATCGGCATAGGTCACGGCCAGCGGGCGCAGCGTCCGGAAGTTCGCGGCTTGGGTGACGAGTTCCGATGCCCCGGCCCGTATGGCGTCGAACCATCCCTGGCGCGCTGCGAGGAACTCCCGGCACTCCTCGCTGCCGGGCCAGCGAGCCTCTTCGACGGCTGGCGCGTCTGGCTGCCCCATCCGCACCGCGATGCGCCAAGCCACGGGCCCTGTAGGTGCCGCGAGGATCGCCTGCTCGATCCCCTTGAGCGCCCGCGAGACGGGGATGTGAACCGTCCCGTCCCGCCCGAACTGGACCTCGAGCATTTCAGCGCCGGACGAGGGTCCGCGGTGCCGCTCGGCCCAGCTCGCGCCCTGCGGCGCGATGGTGCCTGGATCGCGCCCGTCCATGACGGCGCTGAACTGCAAACGCAGACGCGCATGCTCGAGGCTCACGTCGTTCTGCACCGCGCGCTGAGGCGGTGGGGGCGGCTCGTCCACCTCGGTGACGACATAGAAGATGTCGCTCTCATTCGGACGCGGCACGGTTGCAGCCTCGTCGTCCACCGCCCAGGGGAGCGGGTGGCCGGTCTCATCCACCAGCGGGATGAGGTCCCCATCCTCGGTCTGGGCCAGGACACGCACGAAGTGCCACCCCTCTTCCCAGTCGACCTTGTGGAGGTTGTTGATGTCGACCGTCGCGGTGAGACGGTTCGACGACCAGGTCTTCTTGCTCCGCACCAGGCCCACCGGTCCGGTCTCCTTCGAGATGACCTGGGCCACGAACTTCGCGAGCCCCTCGACACGCGAGGGGTGCGGGTCCACGCGGAAACCGACGTTGAACCTTCTCAAGCCCCCCTTGCCCACGACCAGGATCTTCTCCTGCGCCTTGAACTCGTGGAGCTTCGCATCGGCAGGGTCTTCACCGACCAGCGGCAGGGAAGCCGAGACCTCGCCAATGAAGATGTGCTCCTGGTCGTCTTTGCCCTCTTCGAACTCCCAGCGGTGGAAGGCGAACTTCCAGCAGGCGCGGTCGAGCACGATGCGCCGCGTCCACTCGCGTGGGTCCTCAACGCCGGCGTCCGTCAGGAACTCACCCAGTTGCGCCTGGAAGGCGCCCTTTTTGAGCCCAAGGTCGAGTACTCGGCCGCGCTCGGAACGAGACGACCAGGTCAGCGCTCGCACGCTGTCGCGATTGCGCCCGATTCGCGTCGGCGCCTTGGTCGCGTCGTTGAGAAGCTCGAAGTCGGGAACCAAGGCCAGCTCGAACAACCCGGCGCCGATGGCCTCCGGGTCGCCGCCGTTCAACTTCGCGCTCAACAAGAATCGCACGACCGCCAACGGATCGGCGAACGGCCAGGCCCCGTCGCCCTCAAGCCGTCGGAGGCATTCTGCGACGGCCCCACGGACAGCAGCCGGTAACTCGCCCAGGAGCCGCGTACGCACGCGTGCGTAGACGTCGCCCACCGGCACGTCCTCGAAGGTGGCGATGCCGAAGCTGTCTTCGGCGGCAGCGCGCAACTCGTTGGGGATGAACACCAAGAGCGGCGGACGCAGCGCGCCGTCCGGCCGCGGGTTGCGTAGCTCGACCAACTTGGTGGAGGTCACGGTCAGCGTTGGCGGGGTGGTGCTGTGTCCGTTGCCCAGGATGACCACCGTCGCCTCGGGCACCTCGGCCCGTAGACGCCCGCAGAGCCGCACCAGCAAGTCGCGGTCCAGATCCGTGAGCCGCATGCAGTGGCCGCGACCGCGCGAGCGCAGCAGTTCGGCGAGCCGTGGAAAGATTTCGGTTTCAAGCTCAGCCGCGAGGTCGTGTGACGCAATGGTGCGAAGCCCCTGGCTCATGGCGTCCCCCGGTGACTGCCCGTCGGCGGCTGGATGCGATAGCGCGGCGTGACCGTCTGGGAGACATAGGCGTCCGACAGGTCGCGGTAGAAGCCCACTTCGCGCAGGCGGGCAGTGAAGGCCGCGGCGTTTTCGCGCAGCGCGGCGCGGTCTTCGATGCTCGGCGCCCCGAAGCCATCGCCGCGGGGCAGGCGATCGATGTGCAGGCCATAGCGTTCGCGCAGCCAAGTCAACAGGCCTTCGATGCGAAGCTCGCCGGTGTAGAACGGGCTGGCGGGGGTGTCCTGGCGGAGCACGGCGATCTGGAGGAGCACCTCGATGAGCCGACTGTCGAAGATGAACCGGCGCGGAGCGCCCTTGGTGCGACCCTGCGTGATCAGGGCGCCGGGACGGTTCTTCATCAACAGCGAGTCGATGCACTCGGTGATGTACTGACGATGGAACTTGCCGCGCAGCGCCACCAGCATCTCCACATAGGTGTCGAACTCCGAGAGCTTCAGATCCAGCACCGCCCGGAGCTCGGGGTCGATGTCCGTCTGCGTGTGCCCCGCGGAGTCCTGCACCAGTGCGTAAACCCGGGCGCCGAAGAACTTGGATCGCTCCTCCTTGTGCAAGGGTTCGAGGAGTTGCAGTACGTCGCCCACGCCCATCTCCTCGCCCTTCGGCCGATGCAGCTTGCCGGTCTTGATCAGCGAATCGCCAAACTCATCGAGCTTCTTGAACCTGTAGTACGCCTTCACGAACGACGGTATGCGCCGGTAGTGGATGTCCGCGCTGCGGATGGCCAGTCGCGCCGAGGCAGCCTCTGGCTGGCCCGCAACGTCAACGAAGAGACCCACGCGGTACGGACAGTCGCCATGCGGGTTGTCGGCACTGCGCGGGTCCATCGGGCATGCATCAGGCTGGCAGATCGGGTCCGCGCCCTTGCGCTTTACCAGCGCCGGCAGCAGCTTGAACAGCCGCAGGTGGTAGAGCGACAGGTGAAACGCGAGCAGCACCTTGAGGTAGTCGACCATCACCGAGCGCGGGATGTGGCGCTCATAAAACAGGAGGCGCTTGATGTCCTCGGCGAGTAGATCGGCGGCACCGATGCACAGCGGCGCGAAGCTGTCGCGTCCGCCGCGCGTGTCCGGTGCGTCGTCCACCTGTTCGGTCAGCCGCAGGAGCGCCTGGGTCTCCACATCGAGGACGGCGGCGCTGTCGGTCCGCCCAGTGACCTTGTCATTGCCCTGAAAGAAGAAGCGGTTGAGCTGCTCGATCGTCGCCTGACCTGCATCCTTGCGTGCGTGGTAGAGCGTCTCGTAGAGGTGCTGCGCAGCCCCGTAGTCGCGCGAGTGCGCCGGGTTGCGGAAGCGGTAGGTGAAACCATGCAGCGGACGCGGCGCCGCGACGGCCTGGTTGGATTTCCCGCGGTTGACGACATCCATCAAGTGCGTCTCGACCCATCGCTCAAGGATCTCGCGGTGTGGCGCGAAGCCAGCGAACCACTCTGGATGCTCCAGGAACTCGTCCACGAAGGCCACGACGGAGATCTCGAAACGCCGCTTCAGCCGACTCGGGAAGCCGTTATGGGCAAGGCGCGCGAACAGGGCCGTCAGCACACGGTCCATCTCGATCTGCTTGAAGTCGAGGTAGGACACCTTCTTCGTGTTGAAGGCGCGGTCTTTGCTGGACAGACCCATCAGCGTCCCCCTCCGCGCCCTGATGGCGCAGGCTCGGCGCCGGTAGCAGGGTGCGGCACGGCAGCCGCGGCCACCAGGTGGGTCATCTCCAAGCGCCCGTCGGCGTGGCGCTCGATGCGATAGAAATCATGGCCCGTGGTGGTGAGCAGCACCTCCTGATAGGGCGCCGAACCGAGCACGTTCTTGAACACCGCCAGACTCAAATAGTAGCCCTGCTCTTCCTCGAGGCTCGGCCGATACCCGTGGTTCAATCGGTCGAGCATCTCGAAGACATCAAGGTTGATGACCAGCTCGGCCTGGTTGCCAAGGTTTAAGAAACGCAAGATCAGCGAATCGGGCATGTGTTCGCAGAAGCGCGCACGACGCGCGGCATCGCTCACGGTGAGGTGGAACTGGTTCGCGGCATAGAGACGGTACGAGCGAAGGGTACCGCGCTCAACCTGCCGGACCTGTAGCGCCAGACTCTCGGGAAGTCGGGTCGGGTCGAGCAGTCCCTCGCCGCGGTTGATGGCCTGCAGAACCTCCGGCAGCGCCGGCTCAGTGCCGGACTCACCCCGTACCATCTTCAGCATCCGCTCGGCCGAGCGGTAAGGCAGCATCCCGCGCCACCCGCTGTCGCGACGCTCGAAGAACGCGCGCCGGCGCGCCATTGCGACGTATCGCCGGTGCGTCGTCGTGCGGTGCGGCGTCGGCTTACCCGAGAAATCCCGAGGCAGGTTCTCGTAGAGTGCACTTAAGACCTCGAGGTCGTAGCGACCGCGGTCGGCGAAGCCGAAGCGGCTGCGGTCCTGTGTCGGGCTCACGAAGTCGAAGCCACGGTCCATGCGCGGGTCGCTCGCAGAACCGACGTCGACGTCCCGCAGCAGCGACAACAAGCGGTCCACCGTCGTCGCCTCCGCGCCCATCCAGGCGTTGAAGTAGAAACCGGCGGCGATCTCGTCCCGTCGACCATCGGCATAGAGCTGATGGATCTCGCCGCAGTCGCGCGCGGACGCCAGCGTGAACGCCAGCGCCGAGCGCAGATCGCGCAGCGTGAGGTGCAGACGGCCGCGCAGATGAGTCAGCGTATACAGCGTCTTGAGGCGTTCGAGGACTTGGGGGCCGGCGGTTCGATCCTGGAAGGTCTGCGCGTTGTGCAGCGCGTAGCACCTGTCCTTGAGGTCGCAGCCCTGGCACGTCTGCCAGAACTTTGGATGCGTCAGGAGCCGGGTCTGCCGCTCAAGGATCGAGTCGTCAAGCCCTGGGCCGCTGGCCACGACGCTGCGCAGGTTGAGGTTCACGACGGCGACACCGTGCGTGTCGGAGCCCGTGCGCAGACCCGCCTCGACCAGCCGCAGGAGCGCCGGGAACTCTCCGCGCTCGGTTTGCAGAAAGTCGACCAGGCGTCCCTCGTTGATGGCCACGAGTCGGGTCTCGCGGTCGGACCAGGCGCCCGGGTCGTCGCCCTTGAATGGCGCGAAGAACTCCCGCAGCACCTGCCCGTTGGCACGGTCGTCCTCGTCCTGCGAACCGTCGTAGTTGGTCAGGAAGGTCCGCTGCCCCGTCGTGAAGCGCCGGCCATTGCGCAGCGCCTCGCCCGCGACGAATCCCGCCTGCGCGCCGGCCTGGGCCTCAAGCTGCTGCAGGAAAGCCGTCTTGCCGTCCCCCGCGTTGCCCGTGATCAGGACGAGCTTGAACTTGCCGGCGATGACCTCGGGCATGAGCCCGTCGTCGAGTAGCGTCGGGACATAGGTTCGACGACCCAGATCATCGAGCCCGCGCGTGCCGGCGTTGGTCTGGGTGCTCTGGCTATAGAGCGTGAGCAGGTAGCCGACGAACGGGTTGCTGTTTGGCTGGACGGCACCGCCCAGCTCCGGGACCAGCAGCGCGTCAGCGGTCTCGGACGTCGGCTCCCGGCGCGCCCGGGTGACCTGCTCCAGGGCCTCAATGAGCGCTGACGCAGATGCGAAGCGCTCCGCACGCCTCGGCGCGATGGCCTTGAGCACGACCGTCGTGAGCTCCGGCGCCAGGTCGGAAAGCCCGGGAAGCTCGCGGGGATCGGGGGCCGCCGTCGCCGGCGGTGGCGAGGGCGACTGCCAGGGGTACCGGCCGGTGAGCGCCTCATAGACCGTAAGCCCGAGGGCGTAGAGGTCGCGGTCCACCAGTTCGCTCACCGTCGGGGGCGCAGAACGGTCGAGGTCAGGTGGCACGTACCGGTTCGAGCCACCGCCAAGACTGTGATCCTCGGTGCGAACGGAGACATTGAAGTCGATGATCTTGGCCCCGCGCACCGTCCAGAGCAGGTTATGGGGCTTGATGTCGCAGTGGTAGACGCCCTCGCGATGCAGGTGGCTGAGCCCCTCCGCCACCTGCCGAAAGAGGACCAGCGCGTCCTCCGGCGCGAAGCGGGCATCGTGGATGAGGTCGCCCAGGTCCTCGCCGTCGACATACTCGAAGAGCATGTAGGGCGGCCCGTCGCCGGGGAGCACGTTGGCGTCGATCACGCGCACCAGGTGCGGATGCTCGGGCAGATGGACGAGCGTCTTGTACTCCTTCTTGAGCCGTTCCAGGGTCGAGTGGCGGTCGCGCAGGATGAGCTTCAGCGCGCGGGTCACGTCGCCCAAGGTGTCGACCACCTTGTAGACGACGCCGAAGGTCCCCCGGCCGAGGCGGGACTGGACCTCGAGCTTGCCCGCCAGCAGGGTGCCGCGTGGGATATTGGTCCAGTCGATGGCGGACGGTGCGGGTGTTTCGGGCTGCGGCGCCGGGGTCGAGGACGACCGCATTGCCTCGTTCGCGGGCGGCGTGACCGGCTCCACCTGCAAGGGAGCGGCCAGGGCCAGATCGAGCGCCTCGATCGCGGCGGCGGCTGTCGGCCGTTGGTCGGGATCGAAGGCGCAGAGCCGCGCCAACCAATCGTCCAGCGCGGGCGCGATCTCCGCGCGCAGTGCCGAGGGCTTGATCGGGAAGGCGCCGCCCTGGTCGAAGACCTCGGTCGGCGAGCTGAACGGGCGTTGGCCCGTGAAGATCTCGTAGAGCACCAGGCCAGCACCGAACACATCCGAGGCGGGGCTCGCGTTGGCCGGCTCCCGCCAAGTCTCGGGCGCCGCGTAGGCAGGGTCGACCTGTTCGACGATCGCGTCCGCGATCGTCAGGCTGCGATCGGTGCCGGCGCGCGCGTGGTCGAAGCCGGTCAGGCGCAGGTGCCCGTCGCTGCCCAGCAGGAGGGTGCCGGGCGACAGATCGCGGTGGACGACGGCGTGTGCGTGGCAGAACGCGAGCGCCCCGAGCAGCTCGCGGGCCACCCGGAGCTTCTGGTCGAGCGTTAGCGCCAACGCGGGCTTGTCGATGTGCAGCCGCAGCGCCTGGCCCGCGACGTCCTCGGTGACCAGCACATAGCGGTCCTCGCCCTCGGTGGCGAAGAAGCCCTTGGCGCCCGCGATCAAGGGGTGCCCAGGGAGGCGGTTCAGCGCATAGAAGGCGTTGGCGATACGGGCCTTCTGGCGCGCGCGGGCGTCCTCGCCCGTCAGGTAGGCATCGGCCCGGTAGACGCGCAACAAGGCCGTGCCGCCGCGCTTGCCGGCGAAAGTATTGATGGCGCGATACTCAGCGAAGGCGTCGTTCCCGCCGAGGCGTTCCACCACCTCCCAGTCGCCGAGCACCGTCGGCCCCGAGCGCTCGCGCGCCACGCCAAGCAGCGCGCTGCGCACCATGGCGTGCAGGGGCACAATGTTCCTCTCGAAGCGCCCCCGGATGCGGCCAGCGTTCCGGAAGAAGGCCGCGGACTGGTGGAGCGTCGTGACGTGCTCGCAGTCGCGACCGGCCTGGTCGACGAGGTGTGCGTCCGAGGCCGTGAGCAGCACGGCCACCTCGACGAAGACGCCGTCGATGTCGCGTCGGCCAGGCTGGCTCTTGGTGAGGATGCCCTTCACCGTCTTCGCGTGGCCGCGGAGCTTGAGCAGCGGCGAGGTGAAGGGCTGGCGGCCCTCCGGATACCACTTGGGCCCGTAGACATCGATGAGGCCCCGCGTGCCCTTCACATCGACGAGATAGAGCGCGTGCGGGGCGAGCACCGCCAGGTCGACCTCGAAGGTCTCGCCGTCGCGGCGGATCTCGAAGTTGTGGAAGAGGGTGTAGGTGCTCGGAAGGTGGTCCCGCAGGTGGGCGATCGCCTGGCGCTCGGCGTCGTTGGCGGGGTCGCCGATGGGGACCACCGTGGCCATCAGGCGGCTTCCTCGATGGCGTGCTCGACGAGGGCAACGGCTTCGTCTTCTAGTCGATCCGCCTCGTCACGTTTCAAGAAAGCCTCGCGGACAGCTCTTTCAATCTGGCCCCGAGCCTGATCATCGAGGATAGGGACCGGAAACGCACTAATTAGGTCCTGGTGGATCTCCTGCTGCTTGCTGCCCGTACTCATCGAACGTAAGCAGCGAAAAGCTAATTCGCTTCGAAGAAAAGCAAACAAGTATGATCCGCTGATCTCTCCATCGCCCGGCACAACGCGAAGGAAGTGTTGTGTGAACGCGTACTCCAGCCATCGACCAGTCACGAATATCGGACGACAATAGAGTTCGTTCTCTCCCAACGTTCCGCTTGAGGCGATCATTACCGTCTCATCCACAGCAAATATTCCTGGCGGAGCCCGTCTAGCGCTAATCCACCGACCTTCTGGCCTCATCCAGAAACCTTGTCTCTGTCCAATTAATTTGACACCCAGCGCAGGGTCACAATCGATGCGTTTGAATCGCGCGCCGGTCCCTAAGTGCCCAGCGGTGCAAATCGCACCCAAAGTCCGATGCGGCAACCGCCGCAGGTGATCCAGCAATCGACGGACACGAGGAGAGTAATTGCTCGCTCGGAACGAATGGCTCACACCGACCCGCGCTTCAAATCCTACCTCCTGACCAGAGCCATACCAGATGTCTGAAGTCTGCTCTTGGATTCCGACATGTGCAAGCAGACGCATGGTAGCACCAACAAGCATTTGCTGATACTGGGCACGAAGAACAGCCGCGCGTTCGATCGCGCGGTGAGCGCGTTGCTCGATAGTCGCGGCAAACCTCGGAACCGGTAGTTCGGCAATGTTCTCGCGTTCAATATGAACGATGATTGACCCAAACGTTCCGTTCACAATCAGGGGCACGCCGTACTTGGACGACAGGAACGCATATAAATAGCCGCTCGGTATCTTGGCTTGGTCGGGAACGACCTTTAGGACGTCCTGAGACATCCCCATTTGCGCCATGTCTTCACGGCAATATGCCATGCGACCGATGGTCCCTGAGCGTGTGATCAGCGTCGTCCCTGCTGGGCATGTGAACAACGGGTTGCCGAGTACTTGGACACGCGAGATGTAGGGTTGGTCTGACAGGTCTGCCCGGAGGATGTCAGCGCTGCGTAAGAAAGGCACACCGTATTCGGGGCCGTCGACCCATCGCAGCTTGTCCATGCCGACGTGATACATGCCGGACATTCCACCAAGGGTGACATCGACGAGTTTCGACTTTGGCACTCGCAGAGACTCAAGGGTCTTTTTCGCCTCAATTCCTCCGCGCGTAAACGGGCCACAGTCGAATCGGTGCTGTTCACCGATGACCCAGGTGATGGGAACCGCCTTGATCTTCATGCGGCCTCCGCAGGGAACCAAGCTCGAAGCGCGTTCATAAGCCGCTTAAGTGCACTGTCCTCACAGCGCTTGATCGACGCCCTCGACGCCACCTGCCGGTAGAGCGCGGCGGAACGCCGTGCCTTGTGTCCGCAGTGCTTCAACGCCCAGTCCGCCGCCTCTTTGGGCCGGTCCGGCTTGGGCTGTCCAGGCTCGATCCACCCCCCGCGCTCTAGCGCGGGACGCAACTCCGCCCAGGACGGCCATCCGAGTGCCGTGGCCGAGTGCGGCGAGTCGGACCAGAGCCAGACATCGACCTCGGGGCACACCGCCAGCGGAAGAATGTCATCGCTCGACCAACCTGCCCGTAACAGGTGATCCCGGAGCCTGGCCTCAATGGCCGCCGCCCCTGGGCTACCTTCCCAGGCCTCGTCGACAATCATCACCACCCGGCGGTACTCGCCGAAGAACGGCCGAACCAGTTCACATCCCTCACTGAACAGCCCGGGATCGTTGCGACCAGACGCCACCTTGATGTCGCCGGAACCCACCCGGTTGTCGAACTCGAAGCGGCGACACCCGATCACCTGCTCCCAGGCGGTACGGTCGAACAGGCCCGCGATCGACTCCGCCATACAATTGTCGGCCACACGAAAGAGCAACTCCTTCATTCAAAGACCCCGGTGGCGAAGAGGCTGCCGAGATCGATGCCGCCCTTCCACCGCGCAAGCCGGGGGTGCTCGCACCCCGGAATGACCGTCGCCGCCCCCACGCGATCCAGCCGCGTGATGACCAGCTCCGACACCTGTGCTCCCGCGAGCACGACCGGGGAGTGGGTCGAGACCCAGACCTGTTGCTCGTAGAGCGAGCGCAGTGACTGCATGATGGTGTCGATCGCCTGCGGGTGGATGCTGTTCTCAGGCTCTTCGATCACGAGCAGCGGCGGCATGTCGTCGAGGTACGCGATGAGGGTGAGCGCCAGAATCCGCAGCGTGCCTTCCGAGAGCCCAGACGAAGTCACCTCGTAGCCGCCCTCGTACTGCACGCGAAAATAGGCATGGTGGTCTTCCTCGCGCTCACGCAGTGCGATTCCCGTGATCTGCGGCAAGGCCGTGCGCACGTGCGCCACCCAGGCCGCAAAGCGGTCCGGGTCGGCTTGCTGCAGGCGCAGGGCGAGCCACGGAAGGTTCTCGCCGGAGGCCATCAGCCCCTTCGGCAGGCCGGGCGGGCTCGCCTGGCGCAGGTCACCCCATTTCGGGTCGAAGAACAAGACGCCATGCAGCAGTTGGCCCAGGAGCCACCGACCCGCGGGGAACTCCGGCGCGGCCTCATATTGCAGGCGCGCGAAGGCCGTGATCGTATCGTCCACCCGGGTGGAATGCTCCCTGGCGCCTTTGGTCTCGGCGCGAAAGATCGCTTCAGACCCGTACTCGCGCTGAATAATGAAACGCCAGTCTTGTTGGTTAGCGTTCTCCCCTTGCAGCGAAAGGCGAGCCGTCTCATACGCCTCCGACATAGGGAAGACGAACAGAGACTCGTTTTTCACCAGGAGCTGGTGGGGGTCGTCGACTTGGAGCCGCAGCTCGTAGCGAATGTGACTTGGCCACCTGTTGGCGTCGCGCTGCACCGCGACCGGTGACTCACCGATCAGCAGCTTCTGAACGGCATCGGGCAGCCGCGCCTCGATCCCAATGGAGAAACTCTCGCGCTGGGCCCGGAATGGGATTTCGGCGAGGGAGGCCGCGCGCGCGCCGCGACCGAGCAGACGCTCTATGAAGGCGCCGGCCAGATTGCGGCTGCGCAGCAAGTCCCCGAGGAGCACCGGGATGTCGAGTAGCGTCGTCTTGCCCGAGCCGTTGGCACCGGCGATGACACAGAAGTCGGACAGCGGGACGCCGAGCCGCTCGAAGCAGCGATAGTTGGTCGCGTCAATACGGGTGATCATGCGCCGTCCCTGGCCTGCGCCAGCGCCTGCTGGAAGCGGCGCTCATCGGGTGCCGACGCAACGGCCTGCTCGTACGCCGCGAGGATGACCGGAAGCCGGTTCAGCAGCGCCTTGGACTTCTTGTCATCCCCGGCATCGGCATAGGCGGCGGCAAGGGCCGTCAGCGCGCGCGCAAAGGTGCTAAGCTCGTGCTCTTCGATGTCTGAAAGCACCGATTCAGCACCAGCCAGGTCGCCCTCCTCGGCCTTCTCCCGGACCAGCGCCACCGCGATGGATGGCGAACGCATCCCGTCGCGCCAGGCCCGCTCCAGTAGCGCCCGCGCCTGGGCCTCGTCACCCGTCGCCTTCTTGTAGGCATAGTCGCGCAGGACGTCCAAGGCCACGTACTCGGGGTGAGCGGGTAGCGTGATGCGGAAATAGGTCCGGCCCTCGTCGAAGTCGAAGACGGGGGGTGGTGAGCCGTTTTCGGCCATGCTGCGCCGAATCTTGGGCAGCCCGGTGCCGCGCCCCTCGGCGAGCCGCAGCTCCTTGAGAAACTCCCCGATGCGTCGATTCCGGGCGGGGACCGGCGGCGGCGCTGCCGCTCCGCAAAGATGCTGCGGTTCGATGCCCGGTACTGGACCGGGATAGCTGATGATCTCGATGCGGTTCGGGTAGAGGTAGACCTTGGTGGGCTCGACGCAGGTCTCGTAGCCACGGTGGTAGACCGCGTTGACCAACCCCTCGCGCAGGGCGGGCACCGGGAAGCTGAGCCAACCCTGCGTCTCAAGTCCCGCGCTGCTCTTTTCGAGGTGGCGGGTGGTCAGGCTCTCCAGGTGGGTGAGACACTGGCGCAACTGGTGGTGCAATGGCCCCCGAAAGACCCTCTCCGTCA
>Ga0247839_1003260_pt1 | contig 22697 bp, 15 predicted proteins | sample LaCruzMarch2015__6_FD_192405 | JGI IMG/M metagenome (GOLD analysis project Ga0247839, IMG submission 192405) | Freshwater microbial communities from meromictic Lake La Cruz, Castile-La Mancha, Spain - LaCruzMarch2015_16m | ecosystem: Environmental > Aquatic > Freshwater > Lake | place: Spain... | reverse complement strand
TTCTTAATTTATTTTAAAATTTTATACATCATCTTGTTTACCTTATTTAAAGTATTGTTTTTATTTCTTGCACTTTTCTGTCAAGCTAAAATTTCGTTGCTGAGTAGTTACATAACACATTTACTTGCAATTAAGAGAAGGTATGTTATAATATATTAATATAAGATAAATTTCTTATAAATTTACTATTTAATTTTAATTTTTATGGCTATTATTTGTCCAGAAAAACATACTAACGGTTGATGATTCAGTGCTATGGGACTGGAAAAAGAATGTAAGGATGTTTATGAGGTTCTAGCCTTTCCTATTGTGTTTAGAGCTTTAAGTGAAGTAGTTTTTAAATGAGAATATGACGATGTAAATACAAGATCTTGAAGAGTATCAATACTAAAACGAAAAGAAATTTTGGAAAAAATGCTTGATTTTTTTCAAAATCCAGAAGATTGAGAGTCTAATCTAGAGAAGTATGTAGCAAAAGTGGAGGAATTAAGAAAAGAATATAAAGATGCTCTTGAAGAGGTAAATATTTGAGACAAACACAAGAATACATATTCAATTGCACTTAGAACACTTATTAATTTTAAGCAGTTAAACCAAGAAAATGTGTCTACTGTTTCGTCTTTATTAGATCAATTTAATGCAAGGTTTTTAGAAACACTTAGCGTTTATTGAAATGCAAAGAAAGTTATATGAGATGCAAGATGAAATATTAAAAAAGATTCAACATGGGGTCTAAAAGATGAGTTCATTTCTGACCGAGAGGATAACGTTCACCTTACAAAATTGATAACTAATAAATCTAGTTTTACATTTTTAGAAAATACAGTTATCATAAATTGAATTTTAATGAATAAAGATAGTAGGCAACCTGTAAAGATAGAGGACAAGTATGAAGTATGAATATATCATGATTATAGTAAAAAACTAGAGTTAGAGTGAAAAGAGTATATTAGACTTAAATGCTCTGGCAATAGTATTTGTGTTTGATCTGATGGAAAAATTCTTAGAAAGGATTGATGATTTGTTAACGAATTCTGAAATGAAGGGAATGATTTAGTTTCTTATACTTTAATGAGTAGTCTAGATGAAAATAAAACTTGGAGAAGTATCTTAACACACAATGGAGAAGTATTAGTATATGATGGTTCTAATAATTTAAAAATTGTTAATGAGCTCGGTAAATATTGTATATATACTGATAAACACATATTTGAATTTAAAAATTATAATGATTTACTGAGAGAGTTAGGGTTCCCTATAGAAAAAACTTTCGCTGATAAAATTAGAATTAGAAAAATGAAAAAAACTAAAAGAAGTGATTAGTCTATTTGTCTAAAATTATTATTTTACATTTAATTATATATTTATATCATTCAAACTAATACTTTGAATTAATAAACATGCAATTTTTACAACAGAATTTTGAAAATAATATATGGAAGTATTTTGTATATCAATTTACGCAGAGAAGAAATTTTATTCCTCTTCTCTCTATATATTTTCTTACACTGCCTAATACAGAGGCAAATCAAATAGGAATTTATACATGAATTGGCTATCTTGCTTCTTTTTTGTTACAAATCCCTACTTGATTTTTTTCTGATCATTTTTGACATAAAAATGCACTTATTATTGCAAAAATATGTATGTGTTTATCTACACTTAGTTTTATATTTGGGTGAGGGTTTTATCTCTTTGCTCTTGGTTCTATCTTTTTATCTGCAAGTATAGCATTTGAATCTTGAGCGAAATCTGCTTTTTTGCATGAAACATTGACTGAATTGAAAAAAAGTCATTTATTCTCAAAAATAAAAGGAAAAATAGATGCAAATATTTCATTTATAAGTATATTTTTTATTATTGGTCTTCCTTTTTTGACTCAAATAAATATTTTGCTTCCTTTTCAAATAAGTCTTGTACTTGATTTCATTTGAGTTATTATTGCTTTACTATTTTTTTCGACTAGAAATCGTATACAAAAACACGAAAAAAAACCATTTTTTACACTCATTAAGGAAGCTCAACTTATTTGATTTTTTCCTGTTGTTATATTTACATCTGCCATAGCTTGATTTTTATCTGCTGATAATGCTTTTAGATCAATATACCTTGAATCACTCGGTTATCCTGTAATACTTATTGGTTTTGTTATGGGTTTTTCTCGTTTTGTATGGTTTGTAGTTGGTCACTTCTCCTATATGATAAAAGATAAATTCACACTCAAACAGCAACTTTTATTCGAAATATTTGTATTTACTGGATATTATGTATTAGTTTCTTTTCTTTCAAATCCTTATGCTATAGGAATTGTGTTCTCTATTGCTGTATGATATATGTGGTGAAGAGCTTCAGTGATAGAAGATTATGTTTTAACTAATTATATAGAAGATAAAAAATACAAAGCTACTATGCTCTCTATTAAAGGTCAGATTACAGCTATATTTCAAATAATAATGACATTTTTCATCGGCTTTATTATGTCCATATCTTATAAATTATGATTTATTGTATTAGGAATTATACTTTTTATTGTACTGGTTATAAGTTATAGATTTATAAAGGAAAAACAAGATTTATCCCTTTGAAAAAAGGAGTAATTATTATTTTATATATTTTCGATTTCCAATTTATCTATTGATTTTTTCACTTCTGAGATTATAAAATCTGATATATTTTCAGATTTCTTTTTTGATATGCTTATATTAATTTCATTTAGAAAAAATGTAAATATATTACTTGTATAATCAAGTAATATAACATCATCATTTAATAATAACAGTTTTAATTTCTCAGTTTGAATACTAGAGTATTCTATAATTAAACTATCCATTATATCATCAATCCAAAAATTTATTCTATTTTTTATTTTTAAATTTATATTATGATCATCAAATTCTTCTTGTTCTTCATTCTTCTCATAATCAAATAAAATATATTGCTTATTTGATGTTTCTCTTATTTTATTACTTATTTCAATATTTATTAGAGATAAGATTCACAGAACAAAATTTGATGGATATCATTCATGAATAGCTTTGAAAAGAGATTCTAGTATAAAATTATATTTTTTATCCACAATTATTTTTACTATAAATCAAGCCAATAAAAAATCATATTTTTTGGCTTTCTTTTCATCTTTACTAACCTTTGCTACTTTTGCTCAAGCTTTCTTTGAAGATTCTTTATATTTTTCACTTACTTCTTTAGTAGCTTCAGCAGAATTTCAAGGTCAATTAGCAGAATCTATATCTGGAGAATAATCTTCTATTCACATATAAATTTAAATTATTATTAACTTAGTTTATTTTAACATATTTTTTTATAAATACAAAATATTGATTAAATTAGTAAATTATTTTGACACATCTATTTATTCAAGAATTGTCTTTATAAATTTTAAATTTTAATTTGTGCATAGTTAGATAATCTTCACATATTTTTTTTTGATCAAATCATATCTCTATAAAAGATTTTATATTATTAATTTTATAAATTTTTTTTAAGCTTAATACTTGATTAATAATTTTTTCATATAGTTCAAATCAGTTTATTTTTCATCAATACAAGGCTAATTGAGGTTCATATTTTATAGTTTGTGGATCCATATTTTCAGAATCATTGTTTTTTATATATGGTAAGTTTGCTGTTATTATTATATTATTATTAAGTGGATTTTTATCTATGAAAAAATCTAATAGATTTCAGTTTATTAATAATATTTTATCTTCTAATTCATATCTATTAATATTTTTTCTTGCTACTTCCAATGCTTCTTTAGAAATATCAATAGCATAAAACTTATCTATATTCTCACAATTGTTTGCAATTGATATACATATACATCAGCTTCAAGTTCAAACATCTATTAAAATATATTTTTCTGATTTTCATTTTTTTAATTCTTTTAATGTTTCTTGTACCATTATTTCAGTATCATTTCGAGGAATCAAAACTCTATTATCTACAAAAAAATCTAATCAATAAAATTCAGCATTATTAATTATATATTCAATAGGTTCTCAAGTTAATAATCTATTAAATAATTCTTTTATATCTTCAACATATTTTTCATCTATTTCTTCACATAAAAATAACTGACTTTTACTCATGCCAGTTACTTTCACAACAATTTTTTTTATTATATTATCATCTATTCATAAATCTTTTCAGATTTTATATAATTTAATTTTATTCATTTTTTTACATTTTTTTTGTAGCCTCCTTCCCTTAGACATAAGGGAAGGAATTTAGGATGGGTTACTTATTATTTTAATTCTCAAATTTTTTCACATTAAATATCAGTATAGAGAACAATAGAATTATTGCTAAATACACTATTGAATAAAAACTATTAAATAAAAAGTAAAAAGCATGAAAATCTTGAAAACTTCATATTACATCTTTTATATTTAATGCTTCAAATGGTGGGAATAAAAGGTGTAATCATTGAGTAAAATAAATAGCAACATTATTACCAGTTCTATATGCTATATCTTGTAATATAGAGAAACTATGACTTAAAAAGTAGATCATTAGTGACACTAAAATAGTAAGTATATTTGACATAAATGTAGAGAAGAAGAATACCAAAGCAAGTAATATTTCTAATTTAAAAAATGTAAACAATAAAGAAAAAGTTATTAGGTGTGTTATTTCTATATTTTTGAATAATAATACTAATAAAAATAGAATTGACTGAAGTAATATTATTAAAAATATTGTTGCAGAAAAACCAAAAAATTTTCCTAATATAAATTCATACCTTTTTATCGGTTTACTAAGTATCAAGAAAATTGTTTTTCACTCAATTTCTTTAAACAACAATTGTGAACCAACAAACAATACTCCTACTAGTCAAAATATTTCAATCATAGCTAATCAAAAGTCTACGATCACTTTATTATCATCTCATATTGTTAGCTTTCCTAATGCCATAGAAAAGACAATAAAAACAAAGGCAAAAAGTAAAATTAAATATAAGAATTTATTTCTTACTATTTCTTTAAAAGTATTAAGGGCAATATTTAACATAATTATTAAAATTTATAATCTAAAAAATCTTTGTTTCAATTTACAGGCGATAGTATATTCATACTTTTTTTTCATTCAAGTTTTTATTTGTAAAATTATAAATATATTTATAAATATTTCTAATAAAAATAATGAGTACTAAAAAAGTACTTGAATTAATTTCAAGTATTTTAATTAATGATTAAAAGAATTAGCCCCCTCAGAGGCTAAAATTACCTTCCCTGGCTTCATGACAACTCCCGTGAGGGAGTGTCAAGAAATCCTCATTCAATATATCCACCGACATAGTAAAACCCCTCCTGTAAAACAGAATGTTAAAAATACTATAACGTTATTTTTATTAAGATAACGTCCCATTATAAACCCAAGAACCAAGGCTAGTGCTACCATTTTGTATCTTATGCAATCAAGAGAGTTGAAAGGTATATATATTATATTACAATATTTTATATTATGCAAATTATTGACAATTTAATAAAATTTATAATCTAAGAAATCTTTGTTTCAATTTACAAACGAGATTATATCCATACTTTTCCTTCATTCTAGTTTTATTTGTCTAAATAGTAATATTTTCTTATCCAAACATACAACTCATATGTTTTTTTTGTCTATTTTAATTACTTTTCAAACATTTTCATTTCATGTATAATCAAATAATTCACATTCCTCAATATCAAGTTTTTTACTATCGTAATATGTATAAATTCATGGCCAGATATAATATGCTCTAAACTTGTTATATATATCTGTTCAAGAATTTTTTGTGAAGTTTATTTCTCAATCTTCTTTTGAAATTTTACTACAAATCGTAACTTTTGTTTCATCTTGTTTTTTTCATTTTATTCTTCAAACTAGAATTCCATTTAATGTGTCTACTAGTAACCTTGGCCCTATTAATTCAAATTTATTGAATATATCTGGTGTTTTGTCTACTTTGTCTATAATGATTTTTTTTATGTCTAGAATATCTCACTCATCCATTCATATAGACATATACATTATAGTCAATCATGTTTCTGTGTCACCGTTTTTTATAGCTTCTTGAATTGGACTTGCTCACCTGTACATAGGAAGTATTGATCAATGGATATTTATACATCAATATTTTGGTGCTTCTAATACTTCAATAGGAACAATTTTTCAATAAGCTACTACAACTATAAAATCAAGATTTAATAATTTTAATTCATTAAAAAAATCTGTATTATTCTTAAGTTTTGTTGGTTGAAGTACTTTCAAATTTTTTTCTAATGCTAATTTTTTTATTGGAGTGTGTTCTAATACTTTTTTTCTTCAAGCTGGTTTATCAGGTTGAGATACAATCAATTTCACTTCTATGTCAGAATATTCTAAGACTCAGTTTAATATATTTCTAGAAAAATCTCACGTTCAAAAAAATGCTATTTTCATAATTATTTTGTTATTTTAATAAATCCTTCTTTTCAGTCTAATTCCAAAAATAAGTAGACCTCATTTGTATTCACTCAATCTCATAATAGACTTTTATTTCCTCAAATATTAATTATAGACAAATTTATTATTCCTGTTCACGATTTGTCTTCTTTTGTATTTATTGTTTTCAATGACAATGAATTATTTTTTTCTGGATAAACATTATCTTCTGCAAAATATCTTATATCTATCTCATTTAATGTTTCTCAAGATAATGTTCAAATTATTTTATAAAATTGTTTTTCATTGAAATAATAGTTATATAAACTGTCAGATTGTCTAATTACATTTACATATAATTTGATATTTTTATATATTATTAAATTCCATTCTTGACTACTATTTCAATTTGTCCACAATGTTCAACTTCAATTAATAAGATTTAAATTTATGTTTTGATTATAAGTATTATCAAAATTATTTATATAATTTATATATCATAATCATCAATTTGCAGTACTAAATCTTATTTCATAATCAAATATCGAATAATTAATTATTTTTTTCTCTAAATCATTAATATTATCATTAATTGTATTTATTTTTTGGTTTAATTCTTGATTTTTAGCTAAATCTAAAAAGTAGTAGACTCAACTAGATGACAAAATAGTAATAATTGATATTACTACAATTAATTCTATATATGTAAATGCTATAAATATTTTTTTCATATATGTTAACTTTTTTCTTATTTATTTTAATAATAACCCACCTAACCTCCCTAAAATTAGGGAGGGATAACTCAAAATTAAATAAAATATATATTTATGTAGCCTTCCTCCCTAATTTTAGGGAGGAAATTCAAAGGGGGGTTATTTATTGTTTTTAGAAAGTTTTCTATTCTTTTTTACAGCTTCAATTATTTTATTAATAAATACTACAATTACAACTATTATTAAAAAAACTATAATTTTTCATTTTTTTTCTAAAAATAATGCAGTTAGTCAAAATAAAAAGGAAAGCGAATAGACTAATCATAAAACTTGATTATTTGTTAATCATATTTTTTGTAATCTATGATGAAGATGAGTAAAATCTCAATTTAAAGGATTTTTTTTATTTAGGAGTCTTCTAATAATTACATAAACAGCATCAACAGAGTAAATTCAAAAAACTACTAATACAGTTGCTATTTTCCCTCCAGCAATTATGGCAAGTGTAGCAAGCATAAATCATAAAAACATTGTTCACGAATCTCACATAAGTATTTTTTCTTTTATATCATACCACCAAAATGGAACGATAATTCACACGAGTATAGCACTTATTCACATTATAAATTCTGCATTTTTAATTCATCATTCATATAAATCATTATTAAATAGTATTATTCATAAAAAAAACAATATAGTAAATGATATTATTGATAATCAAGATGTATTTCATTGTATTCAATCTGTCCAGTTTAAAGCATTAAAGATAAATACATACCAAAGAATTGTAAAAAATATTGGTATATAATAAATTGTATAACCAAAAATAATAAAATGAAATGTTTCTAAGCTAATAATTCATCAGAATATATTACTAATATATCATATTTTTATAGAAGTTATTCATATAACCGTTCAAATAATTATCTGAAACAATAATCTAATTTTAGCGCTGACATTTAACATATCATCTATATAACTGATTCAAGTTATAAAAAATCAAAATAACCAAATTAATCATAGTTTATAATTATAGTCAACAAAGAATAAACTTATTAAAAAAAATGCTATAAAAAAGATAATTCACATAGAATACGGTATTGGTTTTCTATTTTTTCAATATTTTTTAGGATTATCAAGTATGCCAAATTTATAAAATAATCTTTTAAATATTTTTATAAGAATTAATGATGTAATAATTGATATAATAAGTATTATTATGTAGTGTAGTATCATCTTAAATATATTTATTAAGTAATTTTAAATAGTATATAAATACAGTTCATGTAAGCATTAAATATCAAAAAGCAATTCAATCTAGATTTCATAGATTATAACTTATAAAAACTCAAAGTAGAGAACCAAAAGTTAAAAATCATATTCATAATATATTTAACCAAAACCTATTCTTGTCAATTATACTTACAAGTCATGTAGTAATTAAACAGAATCATAATGCTTGAATAATTCAGAATATTTCTGGTTTAAATAGTAAAATATAAGTAATAAAGAGAATTAAATTAAAAAATATAAATGTAAATTCACTTAGAAATTTTAATTCTATCTTGTAATTGAAGTAAACTAAATTTTTTATTGCAGCAAATGTATATGCAATTTGCCAAATAATATATTGAGATTGATTTAAGTATACCAGTCAATATAAAGAAACAAGTAAAAAAGCGGCATTTGCAGAAAATTGATAAATTGATCATATCTTATTTTTTCACAAAGAATAGCTTTTTTGCATAACCATTATGAAGAGATTTCATAAAAAATTAAGTAAAAAAAGTATTAATATTTCAATAATATTTCAGTTTCAAGTTATATTTACAGTAATAAGTGCAATTATTAATATTACAAATATCCACCAGTTTCATTTGGAAAAACTTTTTAGTTCATTAATTATAATATTCATAGATATGTTTAGTTAATATTTACCTTAGAATAATTCTAACTTATTAAAAATCAAGACAAAAAATAAAACTCTATATTTATAGAGTTTTATTTTTAATCCCTCCCTCTGTGGGAGGCCCGTGTGGCCATCCCTTTTTTAAAGGGAGTACCTGTAACACAGTGGAAGGGGAGGGATTAGAACCAAAGTACATACACTTAAAACTGTTCATTTAATTTCAATTTGCTTTGGTAAAACATTCTACTACTACTTACTGAAAATCTTTGAGCTGCTATTCTGTCTATTCACATACCAAATGCGAAACCAGAATATATTTCAGGATCTATTCATACTCATGATAATACTTTTGGATGAACCATTCATGCTCATAGTAATTCAACCCATCCAGAAGCACTACACATACTACAATTTGCTCATTTTGTTTCTCATGTTCATTTACATAATTGACAACTTATGTCTATTTCTGCACTTGGTTCTGTAAATGGAAAAATACTTGGTCTAAATCTTAGTTTTGTATCTTCTCATAGTAACTTTTTCATAACTGTTTCTAGTGTCCATTTCAAATCTCAAAAAGTAACTCATTCTCAAACAACTAATCATTCTAGTTGATAAAAATTACAAGTATGTCTTGCATCTTCTTGTTCATATCTGAAAACTCTTCCAGGTACAATTATTTTTATAGGTAATTCTGATTTCAACATTGTTCTAATTTGTACTGGAGAAGTATGTGTTCTTAATAGTTTTTTATCTCAAGACTTTTTTTCATTATTTATTTCATCAGAAATCCAAAAAGTATCCCAGACATCTCTAGCTGGATGATTATCTGGAATATTAAGTTTATCAAAATTATATTCTTCAGTTTCTACTTGAGGACCATCTTCTACTTTGAATCATAGAGATATAAATATTTCTTCAAGTAATTTAGAAGTAATACTTATAGGATGTTTGTGTCATAAGTTTTTAGAGGGGAATTCTGCTGTAACATCAATAGTTTCTTCTTTTTCTATTTTATTATATTTTTCTTCTTGAATTTGAATTTGTTTTTTACCTATTTCTGATTCAATAAAAAGTTTTAGTTTATTAGCTTCTGGTCAAACTATTTTTTTATCTTCATTTGATAAATCTTTTATACCTTTTAATATTTCATTTAATTTTCAATTTTTTCCTAAAAAGTCTTTTTCAAGTTCTTCTAATTTGTCTAACTCAGCGACTAATTGCAAATTTTCTTCAAACAGACCTCTTAGAATTTTTAATTTTTGTATCATTTTTGTTTATATAATAATAAATATTAATTGAATTATAGAAAAAACTTGAAATAAATCAAAAAATTATTTTTATGCCATATTTTTATCTTTTCCTTCTGATCTGTCAAATACAATAATTGCTCAGTCTGGTATTTTAGATATGTCTCATGCCGGTTTATGAATATCTAGTCATTCTTTAGATGGTATTGCATATCATATTATAGGTTTATTAATACTCATCATTGATACTTTGTCTCATTGATTTCATCATAATACTTTATCTCAAAATTTTATTCATACATGACCAGATCAGCTACCTTCTATAAATCATTTTGCAGCTAATCAGCCTGTCCCTTCAAATCAACATTGTTTTAGTGACCAGTTTATAAATGCTGCACACCATGGAGTATTTCTTGAATTGAGATTTTTATATCACAATTCTTTTAAATATATATCAGCTCATCAGTCTGTTTCACTTGTTCACATTTGTGAAAGAGCAGTTTCTGCGAATTCTTTTAAAGAAGGTTCAACATTTACTCAATCAAATCATTCAATCGGAGTTCATCATTCAACTCAAGTTATTCAAAAAATTTTGTTTATTAAATCCCCCAAATTCTTATTATCAAAATCCATGACTTCTCATCAAGTAGCTTCAGAATTATCTTTAACTACTTTTAGGGCCTCCTCATACTCTGAGGTAGCTACATGTGCCTCTAATAATTCTTTTTGATAATATTTTAATGTATCTGTTGTAGATATTAATTCATCAATCTTTTTTATATTTGGATCATTTTCAATTATCCCAGCGAGGTCCAAAAGTTGTTGACGATTTAAATTTGGATTATTTGCAATTAACTTTGCTAAGCTTGAAAGCTTTGGATTATTTATATCAGGATCTTTTGCTATTGAACTAGCTAAACTTGATACCCTTTGAGTATTTATCTTTTTCGCGGCTATTGATTCATCCAATCGCTCTGTTAATTCTTTTCTATTACGATCCTCTGGTGACATTTCTGATCTATCCACAGTCTCAAGTTTTTTATGTTCTGCCTTTTCACTTTCCCCTCATGAAGATTGTCAAATTTCACCAATAATAAAACACAAGAGATTTTTATATAGAGATTTTAAATTATTTACTGTTATCATATTTTTTATTAAATGCTATTTTTATTATTTTATCATATATTTTTAGATTAATCAAATTTGTTAAAACATTATTTAATTGCTATAATCATAGTAGTCTTTTTTTATAAAATTCTTTATATCATCCCTCCACATTTATTGTATCCTTATATAAATATGTTATATATGTTCCTATTTCTTTTAATTCTTGTGCTGGTGAATAATGATGATCATCCATCGTTCCTCATATATCAATAATGAGTTTCGCAAAACAAGGAACATTTTTTCATTCTAAATCAAGTTCTAATCTTTCATTTATTCTTTCCGAAATATATTGAACTGATTTTCATCGTTCATATATATCACTTAAAAATTCTTTTCATAGATTTATTATTGATCATAAGTTTTGGTAAAATATTTGATAATCTTTTCCAACATTATACCCATTAATTGCTTCTTCTTGCACTTTTGCTAATTTAGCACCATCTACTATTTCTCACTTACTTGTATAATCTATCAATGCTAGAACATATTTTTGAGTTAAATTTTTTCATGGATTTAATCTAAAAAAATATTTAAATCATCATAAAATACTAATTAGATTATTTAAATCTAGTTTTTTCTTTCAGACTGATAATTTATAATATTTGAGACCATGTTTCTCTTCTAAAAAATTGCTCCACATTTTTTGTCAGATAGGAAAGACTTTATTTTTCAAATAGTAATCTATAAAGACATTCCACTCTTTTACAAAAGATTCAAAACTATTATGAATAATCTCTTCTGTAAGAATTCCAACTTGCCAAAGTTCAACAATAACAGCTTCAAGAGTTGGTCAAATATCGATAGTATCGAGGATTCTTTTTTTCCAAGAATCAATATCTTCATCTTTGGTAGAGGGAAAAATAACTTTTTTATATTTAATCTCTTCATCATTGAAAGAATACTTTCATAATGTTGTTAAGTCGATTAATTTTTTATACCTATACAATTTTTGAATATTATCTCTTAAATCTCATCTATATACATAGGTTGCAGCTCAATAGTTATTTGATAAAATAATTGTATATCCAGGAGATTTTTCATGATCTTTCACATGTACCACTACATATTCTATACCATGTCCTTTTATGTGTATTACTTCTTGAGACATTCATATTCCATCTTCTCATTCTCAAATGGCATCAGAAACCAATGATTTTAATAAAGAAAATTTATCATATACTTCATATGATCACTGCTCATTTGCAGGTGTTTCTGTCCCAGTTGTTTCACTAGCATCTCATAATCTTGAGATATTGGCATTTTCTAATACTGATACTGAAAGATTACTTAATTCGAGTGCTTTTTGTAAGTTTCTATTTCCATATTTTTGCCTTATTTCTGCTATTCCTCTGGTTACTTTCCCTCATGTAGCTCTATATATAAAATGATTCTCTACTCGAGACCTTCCACCTGTTTCATTAGGCGAATAATATGAATCTGCAATAGCAGAGAAATATCCTTTTGATATTCTTCTTGCAAGAAGAATATCCACGAGGCACCCTATATCTTTCCTCAAGTCATTTATAGTTCACTCTAAATCAGTTTCTCATTCAAGACCATGTATTCTTTTTCATAAAGAATAAAATTGAGAGATAGATCAATAAATAGAAGTGGTTTTAAATATATCTATGGGACTTTCCATAATAGTCTTTCTCATAAATCACCTTGAAATTTGTGTCAGTTTTTGACTATTACCAGGACTTGGTTTTAATACTGCATTATCATATTCCCATCAAATAACACTTCATAGACAGACATCTAAAACCTCATTAGTTAGATATCCGAGAATCTGATTTGGGTTCGATACTTTTTGTGGTATATTGCTGAGATTTATAAGTCAATTAGGTGATATTATATCCACTCTTCAATTTGTTCAATCTTCATCTTTGTTATAAGAACTTATTTGTACATATACAAACGTATTTGCATTATCTTTTCATAATCTTTTTATTAATGTATTAAAATTTATATTTCCCCTTCAGTTTACAATAAAGCTTCTTTTTTTAGTATTATTTGAAGAAGAAACATCAAACCTTTTTGCCTGAAGCCTTTTATCATTAATTGGGAACTTAAACACCAATCATAAAGATAATAAAAAATCAATAATTTCTGTATTATTTGAGTATTCTTCCATGAGAGAAATTAGGTCTTGAATATATATTCGTTCGTTAGATGTATAAGATTCTTTGTCAGTTTTTATAAAAAATTGATCTTGAACTATTCAAGCAATAACATCGGTACTTACTTCCTGAACTAGAGAATCAAAACTTTTTAAAATACTTCCTAATTGACTAGGGTTGTTTGATATAAGATTTCATATGAAAAAATTGAGGATATCTTTTTTATTTGGGAATAAAGATAAGTCGGCGATAAGTCAATCTATTCATTTCACATTGTACCAAAAGTCTAGAAGTCAAAAAAATATATGTGAGAATTTTTTCATGTCTCACGAATAGTGTATTTGAGCTAAAGAATTGAGAATATATGTAAGTTCTTCTTTTCATAAATTCTTTACATTTAGACCTTCTCTTGAAAAGAATGTTTCTATTATTTCACTACTAGGGATTTCTCAGTTAAACAATTGTATAATTCTATCTAGCTTTTCTCTATTAGGTACTAACAGTTTTTCTGTTTCTTCTTTTTCTTTTCAATTTTCATATGATGGGTTGAGTGATAAATAATAAAATATATAAGAATATTTTGTTTCGTATTCTGGTTTCATCATAAGGAGGCTTGTCAACATTCTCCTTCAAGGGTTGTATCATAATTCCTCTCTAATTTTACTAGTGTCTTTGGCAAACTCATACAGGTCAAAATGTTTTCAGGGGAATAGATTGTTAAAGAATTCACGATCTGGCATTATGCTTTCTCATCTGGAAAAAGTAAAATCTTGTGGTCATGTAAGTTCTATTAATCTACCTTTTACATAATTATCAGTTGGAAAATCTCTCAGAGTAGAAAAATTTAAACATGCAAGAATCTTTTCTTTAAATTTTGTTCTATGGTAGTATAAATCTTTGAGGTTCAATCAACAAAGTATGGACTCTAAAGTTTTTCGAAATTCAATCTCTAAGTAAGAACTTATATTATCATTTAAAGCTAAAGTGCTAGTCATAAAAAATAGGTAAGTTATAAAATCCATAAACTAATCATTTTGCATTCTTATTATTCGTGAAATTACTATATTTTTAGATTATATATTAATAAGATTATTTTCAAATATATTTTCTTTTTTCGTAATAATAGATTTTCACCACTAAAATTTATATTATACCATTTTTTATTGTAACTTTTTAATAAATTGATATATTTACATTTAGATTATTTTACTATATTAAGGAATATTAAATTATGTATAACATATTATCTATTACCAAGTGATATATTTGAGAATTATTTTGGTCTAGATGAGCTGGTTATTTTTTTTGATGATATATCAAAGAAATGAGTCTTGAAGATACTGAAGAATCGATAATATTTGATGCGGTTATAGAATGAAATTATGATAATTATGAGACATTATTATGATTTTCAAAAAAAAATCATACATTAATTGTTTGATGTTGATGTATATCATTTAAAGAAAATAAAAAATGTAAGCATTTAGGAGGTTTAGCTAGACAGATTGATAGGTATTATATAATTAATGATGATTTATCTATTATTTCTAAGAAAGAATTGGAATTAAAAAATAAATCACTAGAAATATTAAATTTAATAACAAATAACAGTATAATTCAAAATAATACAGAGGATGAAAAATTATATAAAATAAAACTTGATTTAAATAGTTTCAAATGAGATATTTCTATATGATTATATAAATGAAAAATATTAAAAAATGGTAATTTATCTTCATGAACCAAAGTTTATGCAGATGATATAGAGCGTTTTCCTGTTATATATAGAAAATTAAAAACTTTTTTAGAAAGTAAATGAACTAATAGTTATTGGGCAAATATTCCTTCTAATATGACTTTTCTGGATTCTCCAGAAATTTTTGTAAACTTGATAAAAGATTTTCCTTTAGTATATGATAAAAATAATCAAGAAATTTCTATACAAAAAGAACCCATAAAATTATTAATAAATACTAAAGTAACTGATAAATTAGAGTATGAAATAAATTTAGTTATTGTAAATAAGACATCACAGATAAAATTTAAAGATATTCATTATTATGGTTCTGTCACATCTAATTATTTTGTTTGTTTGACAAAAGATCATCATCTAATTCATTGAAAAACTGATTTATCTAGTAATTTTATTAATAAAATTTGAAAAAATACTATTATTCTCTCAAATGAACAATTTGAAGAATTCAAAAAATGACCTTATCTTGAAAGTCTTTTAGATAATGTTGTTGATATAAAAGATTTATGAATAGATAGTTTTGATTGAGTACCAAATAATAAATTATTAATAGAAATATGAAATAATTTTGATTATGTAAAAGTAGAACATTTATATTCTTATTGAGAAAAAAGTATAATAGCAGGAGATAATCAAAAAACTACAATTTATGGTGAATGAAAAATTATAAAAAGGGATTTTGAAAAAGAAGTTTTACTTAAAAATGAATTAAATGATCTTATAGGATTATTTGATGAAAAGGATTTAAATCCCGTGTATACTAAATATGTAGATGATAAAATAGATGATTTTTTCGATGAAATAGAGAGACTGATTGAAAAATGAATTTATGTTGAATATAAACAAACTACAAAAAGAATTACAAATAAAGAGCTTTGAGCCAGTGTAAATATTGTTTCATGAGAAGATTGGTTTGATGCAAAGGTGAAAATAAAATTATGAGAAGAAGTTATAGATCAAGCTTTTGATATAGTAACTGCCCTAAAACAATGAAAAAATAGAATTACATTAAAAAATGGTATGACTGTTTTATTAAAAGCTAAATTACAATCTTCTTTTAAAGAGCTAGAAGAATTATGAATAAATGAAAAAAATATAGACAAAAATATTAAAATATCAAAATATAATATAGGTCTATTAAAAGGTAGAAAGAATAAATGAGACTTGATTGATTTCACTCTTGATAAAGAAATCTTGAAACTAAAAAACTCACTTATTGATTTCAAATGAATTACACAAATACCACTTTCAAAAAATATAAAAGCTAAATTGAGAGACTATCAAGTACAATGATATGAATGGTTAAATTTTTTGTCTACATATAATTTTTCATGAATTTTAGCAGATGATATGTGACTATGAAAAACATTGCAAACTCTTTCTATACTCCAAAAAGAATATGATAATAAGACATTAAAGACACAGTCTATAATAGTTTGTCCAACATCACTTGTCTTGAACTGGATGGATGAGGCTAAAAAATTTACTCCGAAATTAAAGGTAGATTATATTAGAAATGGTAAAGTATGATTTGGTGAAATACAAAAAGATACTCAATTAATAATTGTGTCATACTGAATTATGGCAAATTTGGTAGATTTGGATAATTTTGATAAACAATTTTATTATTTGGTACTAGATGAATCACAAAATATAAAAAATCCAATAGCAATTAGAACAAAATCTATATGAAAAATAAAAGCTAAATACCGTTTGGCTCTTTCTTGAACCCCAATAGAAAATAATCTAATGGAATTATGGAGTGTATTTAATTTTTTAATGCCTTGATTTTTATGAAATTTAAGTGCTTTTAAGCAGAAATATGTCACAGAATTGTGAAATATTAAAACACTTTCATCTAAAGTAAAACCATTTATTTTAAGAAGAACAAAAGAAGAAGTATTGAAAGATTTACCTCCAAAAGTAGAAGAAACAATAAAACTTGAGATGTGAGAAAAACAAAAAGCATTTTATAATAAATTAAAAACAACTTTTAGGCTTCAAATAACAAAAGAATTAAAAGAAAATGGATTAAATAAAGCTAGGTTTCAGGTACTAGATTCACTTCTAAAACTTAGACAAGCATGTTTAATGCCAGAATTAGTAAATATGGCTTGAAATAAACTTACAGAGTCAATTAAAATAAAATACATAGAAGAGAATATAGAAGAAATGATTTGAAAATGACATAATCTACTTATTTTCAGTCAATTTACGGGTTTTTTGAAATATGTTAAACTAGAGTTAGACAAAAAGAGTATAAAATATAATTATTTAGACTGACAAACTAAAAGAGAAGAAAGAAAGAGATTGGTAGATTCCTTTAATTCCTGAGATGTAAATGTATTTATAATTAGTTTAAAAGCCTGATGAACATGATTAAATCTTACAAGTGCTGATTATGTCATACATCTAGATCCATGGTGGAATCCTGCCGTAGAAAATCAAGCAACAGATAGAGCTCACCGTATCTGACAAGAAAAAACAGTATTTGTACAAAAGCTAATTATATCATGAAGTATAGAAGAAAAAATATTAACACTTCAAGAAAAAAAGAAAAAACTCATAGATGATGTTTTTTCTGGTAATTTTTCTGGGAATTTGGATGAAGGGGATATAAAGTTTATATTTGAGTAAGGTATTATTATTCATAACTTTTCTACCTCACAGATTTAAATTTTCTAATTAGAGGATTATCTTGTATAAATTGTCTAATATCAACATATTCACCTCAATATATAGTTGATCTGCTTTTTATTGAATCTGGTACACTATCAGCGTATTCAAGTGGTTTTGTTGTTAATAATCAAGCATTAACGGATTTTTCTGGTAGACCAAATGAATTCATTCTTGTAGTTTGAAAATGAATATTTTCTACCCAAACTAATCAAGGTTCCTTGGTTGTGTTAGCATAAGTTATTTCTACTGGTTTTCAATTAAGACTTGTTTGATATCTATTGAGTTCAATATCACCTAAATGCGTATGTGTATGTCTTTCATTCCCGATTCCTATTTTTTTAAATAATCTTAAATCGAAAGGTCTTACATCTGCATTTCTTATAATATTATTAATTCAAGCAAGTGTTTCTTTCTTGTTAATATATGAAAACATCGTAATAGATTGCCCAGTACTATCTTTATTTTTTCATACTTTATCTACACTATTTTCATTTTTAAATTGACGTTGAGCAGGATTAAGCAAGCTTTCATTTTGATATGATGACTCAGAAAAACCTCAGAAATATTTTTGAAACCTTGTTGAAACATCACTATTCGCTAAACTTTGCTCCATAGAAGAAAACATTGTTTGTAATTTTCAATCTACAACTGTCCCCTTTTCATAACTTAGATCACAAAACTCACCCTTAGAAAATCTACCATCTTTTTGATCAAATCAAGGAGCGCAATGCCAGTTTCATCAACTTAGTGAAAAATAAAAAAATCTTGGTTCATATTTATCTCATCTTTTCACGAATCATATCATAACTTTTCTTTTATCTTTGCCCTCTCCTTGGTAAATTTTTTCACTTAATAAAAACTCTTGTCCATTCAAGATAGCTTTGTTCTGTACTGAAAGATTTGTTTCTCTTAAAAATGCTTTAATTTCTGGAGAAGCTAGCCTCTGAAAATCAGCTAATTCAACTGAATTTATTGTTCTCATAGCATTAGTTCACTGAATTTCCTTTGGTGGTGTTGGAGTAGATGCAGGAGTTTTCTTTTCTACTGGAGTCTGCACAGGTCTTTCTGGTAAATTGTCAGAATTATTACCATATCAAAACATAAAAGTCCCATTTGTACTTCCTTGATCTGTTACATTTATTTTTCAATTATTCAAACCTATATTTACATGATTACTTGATACGCTACTAGAAAAATTAAACCTATCATTATTTCTTCCAATCATGACATTTTCTCCTTCTCTTAGTCATTTATAGCCTGACTTTCATTTAGATTCTGCAAATAATATCGGTTGTATAATCACATAAGGTGTATTAAATTTTCACATTCTAGGTGGCAAAGAAGAAGTTCTTAAAATCTGTAACATATCATTTTGCACCCCTCATAAGCGAAGAGTTACTGAATCGACAGCACCAAGATTTATTGGATCTCTCTTTGGTAATTGAGATAAAGCAAATTGTGAAGATTCTTTTGCTATTGCTTCAGTTCTTGAAAAATCTCCTCATTTTGCTAAATTTTTTGTATCAAATCTTCTGATAAAATCAGGATCTATTACTCCATCTTTTAATAAACTAAAATCAGGTCAAATTTTTTTTCTGAGTTCTCATTCAATAACCTGCAAAAAATCGTGTCAAACTTGTCTGCTTCCATCCACGATTGAACAAATATCTTCTTGGGAAAAAGATCGGTCTCAAACTTTTATATCTGTTATTCCATGAGATTCTAATATTCTATGAGTGACTTCATGAGCTTTTAATTCCTTAAGATTTTCAAGAATCTCAGCTCATTTTGGATGATGCTGTAAAGATTTTCAGTCAAAAAGGATTTTTCATCATTCCTCTGTAATTTTGACTCAATATTTTTTTTCAATAATTTTTTTATTGTAGGATATTTCTCATAACTCATTAATCCAGGCAAGAGGATTATTTAAATTTGCTGGAATATCATCACTAAAATGGGAATGATACAAATCACGAAGAGAATCTGCTCAAGCTAGTCAAGTCTCTCCTGTTCTCACACTTGCATTACCGGCAACAGCAGAATCTTCAGGAACATTCACTTCACCTTTTTTTATACCTCAAGAAAGTTCAGGAAACAAGTCAGGAAAAAAATTTCATACAACTTTTGCTAATTCCCTTCATTTATCTCATAATCATTGTATAAGTAATAATAGTCATCTTTTAGCCTTATCCATACTTCATCATATACCAGCAAGAACTCTTCATAATTTTTCGATTTTTACGGCTCTTCCTGCAAGTCAAAGTGTTCAAATAGAGGCAATGAGTCATATAGTAGTAATTATAGTATCTGTCATACTTTTTGAAATCTTATATCATTCTGGAATTATTCAGGCTTTTCTCAAGATAGAAACAAATTCTCATTCACTAGAACTAATATTTATTCAATCCATAATCTCTCAAACTCAAGGACATACTGACAATAAACAACATCACATTATTCACATATTCATTTTTTCTTCTATTAGTTTATCTTGCTCTGTTAATAAATTTGTTTCCTCTAATTCTTCTAAGCTTATTTTTTCATATAACATTCCCCAAGAATTCATCTGATCTCATAATTTATAAGTATTTTTTATTAATCTACTATTTAAAGACATTGAATAATTTTTTCTTTCTTTAGCTTTTTCATACTCTTCTTTTGTCTTAAAAGATTCAGGGGCATCTTCTATACTTGTTTTTAATAGATATAAGGCTCCTGCTAATAATGGCTCTCTAATATCTTTTAAATTTACAGCTAATTTATTATTTGCATCTAATTGATATCATTTTAAATTTCATCAATTCTCAACTTTTAACTTTTCTAATTCTACTCAAGTCTCTTGTAATCTTGATAAAATGAGAATCTTTATATTAGCAATCATTTGATTGTGTTGCTCTTGAGTTATAGTAGATCACAGAGGCAAAGCTAAACTATTTTCTATGAATTTTTTATAATTTTCTAGTATAGATATCAAAGATAATCAAGATTCTTTTAATTTAGCTTGAAGTTCATTTATTATGGAAGAATCTCAAAAATAACCTGCCAATTCTGGTAGTTTTTCTTCTTGTAAAGCCTGCTTTTGTTCGGCTTTTATTTTTGCCCTACTTTCTTCATATCAAGTTTTAAGAATAGTTTCATTTATATTTTGAGACTGTAATAAAAGCCATAAATTTGTTCATAGCTCATCTAATGCTTTTCAGCTAATTCCATCTTGTTTTGCTTTGTTATAATATTCTTGAGCTTTGTCTTTTAATCCTTTTTCACTAACTCAGTCTACTACTCAGTCATTTCACACATCTAATTTTCAAAAATCTATATTTGAATAAGTTTTTTCAGGTCAAGCCATAAGATATGTAATAAATATAATATTTAATAAAATAATTTTACCATAATTAAGTGTTATACACAAATATATAAGAATTTTTCTTTGTTAATTTAAATAAAAGTTATATAAAGTTTATATTTGAGTAGATGTATCATTATTATTTGGTACCAATATCATACTTGTTCATAATAAGAGAAGAGTTCAAGCACTTGTTTTTAATAATGAGGATGAATATTTTCCAAACATTCTATTTGCAACTTTTTGCATTTCTGGATTTTGAAAAATTGTATCTAATATTTTAAATCTAGCTGTGCAGGAATCTCTTAATTTAGAAAAATCTTCTCATGAGGCTCAATCTGTTTGTAAATATACCTTAATAGCATCTGCAAAATCTTCAATTTCTCAGTTATCTTCTTTTCAATTATATCTTTTTGTTTTTGAGTATTCAGATATATTATTTCAGTCTGATAACATGGCTTCATGCCATTTCTTTCATGGATTTACATCTCATGTCAGAGCTTGAGAAAGAGAATGTCAAAATTCATGATAAAAAGTTGTTAACATTTCTGTTCTACTAGATACAAATAAATTAACTATATTTCTAGATCAGGCAAGTCAACCCATTCTTTTCTCATTAGTGAAATATCATGCAATTTTAGGAACCTCTTTTTGAATTCTTATTTCATCGATAGAATTGAAATAATTTCATGGTAAAGATCACACTAATCAAGTATAAAATTCATATGTTTCATTATTACCTTTATTTCATGTAAAATCATGAATAGTAATAACTCTTTCTTTTCATAGAGAATCTAATATTTTTAGTCCATACTCTTCTGCCTCTAATTTATAAGATTTAGGAGCTCTTATATCTACAGTTCATCCTTCCCATTTTGTTACTTTTCAACTTCTATCAACTTCTACAGGTTCTACAGTAAGTGTATAAGGATTCCTCTTTATTTTTTTTACAATAAAATATTGATCTCAATTCATAAGTATTGGAAAATCCTTTGACACCTTAAAAAATGATTCTGGATCCCATCATTGTCTTCTGAGTATATCTGATGTAGAAAGCCTTACTTTAACCTTTCTTCAAGAAGTTCCTGTAAATCCAAGAACTTTAACTCTATTAATATTTCTTGCATTAGATGCATCATATACTTTTTTTCAATCTAAGGCATCTTCTACATACTTTTCTTGATAAAAACTAGTAGAATGTGAAAATCATAAATCAGGAAAAAAATTTCATACAACTTTTGCTAATTCCCTTCATTTATCTCATAATCATTGTATAAGTAATAATAGTCATCTTTTAGCCTTATCCATACTTCATCATATACCAGCAAGAACTCTTCATA
>Ga0247839_1003254_pt1 | contig 22725 bp, 24 predicted proteins | sample LaCruzMarch2015__6_FD_192405 | JGI IMG/M metagenome (GOLD analysis project Ga0247839, IMG submission 192405) | Freshwater microbial communities from meromictic Lake La Cruz, Castile-La Mancha, Spain - LaCruzMarch2015_16m | ecosystem: Environmental > Aquatic > Freshwater > Lake | place: Spain... | reverse complement strand
GCACGCGGGCTGCTTTTTTACCGTCTGATGGAACAATCGATCCACAATAAGCCGGTTCCTCGCCATAAGATCATAGGCGGTCAAAACAACATAAGGTAGAGAGTTGAGCTAAGTGCATACCCCGTTTTCTTTTTTAGGGGAAAAATAAAAAACAGTTATGAAAGGAAATAGAGCAATGAAAAATATCAATAGACAATTAAGTGGCAGGTTTAGATGGTTTGTGGCGAGCGTATTTTTGCTGGCGTACAGTGCGCAGGGCGGAGTTCCGCTGAACAGTCTGCAGGGGAACGGCGGTGTCGCTTTTAACCCGTTAGCGTATCTGTCAGGGCAGAATCAGGATCCCGCGGCAACGAATTCGTGGGATGGTGTATTCAGTAAACCGCAATTTGGCGCATGGTACGTCAGTCTGGGAGACGTAAACGTGGATTGGACGGCGATTGGCGCTTCAGAAACGCTGTTCAACCGGCTCGAATTGTCCTACGGACATGAAGTTGTGGCACCCGTCGGAAAAAACATTAAAAAAGACAATCTGGGGGCAAAACTGCTTCTGATAAAGGAAAATCAGGGCGGCAGCCCGTATGTTCCGGCTATTTCAGTTGGCACGCTTCATAAATCCACTGATAACGTCGCGGCCGGCTCCGATGATTCCGCGTTTGACTATTACGTCGTGGCCACAAAGTTGATCACGCAGCTGCCGAAGCCGGTGCTGGTTTCGGGCGGTGTGCTATCAACGAAAGAACAGGTCACCGGTGTATTCGGTTATAACGAGCAAAGAGATCTGACGCTGTTCGGGAATATAGACATTCTGCCGGCATCCTGGCTTGCGCTCGGTCTTGAGTATAAACAGGGCGCAACATTCGACACGTTTAAAAACGCCGACTATTGGGACGCGCACGCCGCCTGGTTTGTTAACAAGAACCTGACGCTAGTCGCGGCATACGTCAATGCCGGTGATGAAACATCCACGTCAAAAACCGGACTGGGCGACGGTCTGGTTTTGAGCGCGCAGTACGCGTTCTAAGAGCGGTCCGCGTCCGGGGGCCCGAGTCTATCGGATTCCCGGATGACGGACGGGTTCACTTCGCCTTTTGAGCTTTTTTGAACGCTTCAAATTCGTCCAGCGTGCCGGGATAGTCGGTGATGCCGTCTTTGGTTACTTCGAATATTCGCGTGGCCAGTGTCGAGATGAAGCGGTGGTCGTGCGAAACGAAGATGAGCGTATTGGGGAACAGCGAGAGGCTGTAGTTCAACTCTTCGATAGATTCCAGATCAAGATGGTTCGTCGGCTCATCCAGCGCCAGGACGTTGCCGCCTTCCAGCAGCATTTTGGCAATGATCAGCCGCGCCTTTTCGCCGCCGCTGAGCACGCCGGTTTTTTTCAGGACATCCTGACCTTTGAAAAGCATCTTGCCCATAAACGAACGCAGTTCGACCTCGGAGGTTCCGGCGTCGGAAAATTTTCCTAGCCATTCCAGTGCGGGGGTTTCAGCCGCCAGAAGCGACGAGGCATCTTGCGGGAACAGGCTGACCTGAACGGTTTCGCCAAAAATAACCTGACCGGTATCGCTCTTCAGTTGATTGCAGAGAATGTTGAGTAGCGTCGTTTTGCCGATCCCGTTTTTACCGACAATAGCTACGCGTTCTTCCGGTCGGAGCGTGCAGGAGAAATTGCTGAACAGCGGTTGGTCGTACGACTTGGAAACCGAAACCGCCTCAATCACTTTATCGCCCAGCCGTTTTTTCGGTTTAAAGCGGATGAAGGGCGACACTCGGCTGCTGGCTTTGATTTTTGTAATCTCCAGTTTTTCGAGCGTTTTCTTGCGTGAGGTCGCCTGTTTTGCTTTCGAGGCGTTGGAGCTGAACCGAGAGATAAACGCCTTTAGATCGTTCGCCTGCCGCTCGACCTTCTGGTTTTGTTTTTCCTGCAACTCGCGCGCTTCCAGGCTGGCGATGGTGAAGTCGTCATAATTTCCCGGGAACAGACGGATCTCGTGGAAATCCAAATCGGCGATGTGCGTACAAACCTGATTCAAAAAAAAACGGTCGTGCGAAATCGTGATGATCATGCCGTTATAGTTTTCGAGCAGCTCAACCAGCCATTCAATCGACTCCATGTCCAGATGATTGGTCGGCTCGTCGAGTAGTAGCAGATCCGGCTTGCCGAAAAGAACCTGCGCCAGCAGAACGCGCAGTTTAAAGCCGCCCTGCAGAACGGTCATGGGCTGCCCGAACAGATCCTCGGTGAACCCCAGTCCGACCAGTAGCGTGGCTGCTTCGGATTCCATCGTATAGCCGCCAGCTTCGCCGAAGTCATGCTCGATATGGCTGCAACGCTCGTGCTCTTCGTCGGTCAGGTCGTCTTTTGAATAGAGAAGTTCGCGCTCGCAATGCAACGCCCACAGTTTGGGATTTCCCATACAGACGGTGTCGAGAATCGTAAACTCATCAAATGCGGAATGATCCTGCCGGAGATATCCGAGTGTACAACCCGGGCCGATCGTAACCGTTCCTTCGCTCGGCTCCAGCTGGCCGGTCAGAATCTTCATGAACGTCGATTTGCCGGAGCCGTTGGCGCCGATCAGCCCGTAACGGTTGCCGGGGACGAACTTCACCGAAACGTCTTCGAACAACGGTGTCTTGCCGAAGCGCATCGTGATTTTTGAGGTTGTAATCATGGCCGTCCAATTCCGCGTGAAGCTAAAAAATTAAAAATGAGCGCCGTGTATAGCAGGAACTCCCGGAAGAGCCGACTGCTAATTACCCCGAATTTATCCGGTGCCTCCGCCTGGAAAGAGAATTAACCACAGAACACACCGAAGACACGGAATGTTCCAAACCCAGTAGTACTTAGGGCATTTACCGAAAGAAAAGCACCTTCTCCTGCGATTGTAGGACGCGCTTCCCGTATTCGGGAGCGCGTGTCGGCAAAAACACAGGCTCCCCGGAATCCCGGGGAAGCCTGTCCTACAAGAAGTCGTTGTGAGACCTGAATCATTAAATGCCCTAAAGTCTCGCTGTCGCAGGGGTGACATCTTCTGCCGCCTGTTGTACGATGCCGCCCTTCAAATTTTAACAGAAGGGATTTAAACCATGTTTGCATTGCTGATTTCAGTGATTGTTTCTGCCGCCGCGGTTATTGCCGCGCGGGTTTACAATGTCGGTTTGGGAGGGGAAATTTTCGGGGGGATTGCCGGATTGCTTATCCCGCAGTTCCTGATCGGGTTTATTGTCCGGAAAAAAATCACGGCGGTTCAGAACGAACTTCAAGAGAAGCTCGTAAACGGCCAGAAACAGATGAACCGGAAGATTCAACTGTTTCAAACGAAGCCCGGCGGGAATATCAAACAGATCCAGCGCCAGTTGGAAGGGGATCAGAAAACGCTGATTACGGAAGCGCTCGCATTTACCAAACGCTTTGAGCCCTTCAAAAAATGGACACTGATGATGGGTCGGCAGATTGCCACCATGCGCATGCAGTTCCACTATCAACTGAAGGACTTTGAAGCGGTGGATAAACTTCTTGCGACCGCAGGACTGTTTACCGGTCCGCTGATGATGGAGCCTCTGGTGATTGCCATGAAAATAGCGCGTCAGTATAAAAACGGGGATGTGGCGGGCGCCGAAAAAACCTTCAAGCGGCGTATTACCTGGTTCCGGGGAAATCGCGGTACGTTGCTTTACGGACTGATGTCCTGGATTTACATACAGCAGGGCGAGGCTGAAAAAGCGCGTCAGCTTTTGTTTAAAGCGAAGGACACCACCGCTGACAAGACCCTCGCCAGTAACTGGGAGTTGCTTTCAAACTGCAAAGAAAAGAGCTTCTCAAATGCCGGACTTGGCGAAGAGTGGTACGGACTCTATCTGGAAGCCCCGCCGGTTCCCAAACAGCAGAGAATGCACGGCAATGCGCACAGCGGACGGCGGTTTTAAGGGGAATACCACAGACTTGAGGCTTGAGCCCTGCCGTCGTCGGGGCGCAGAAAATTTTGCCAGACATTGGAAAGCGCTACGAGGGTGGCGCGCCTACGACTTACTGCGATGATTCATGCGGGTGCGGGTCATGGCTTCGCGGAGGCCGCCGTGCTGAATAAAGTCCTGTTCAAGTTTGCGGAGCTGCTGATCGAGCAGATAGTTAGTTACCTTAATCAGGCCGATAATGGCGTTGGTGCGTATAACCAGCTCAGCATGTTCGACGGCGGGACGGAACGTTTCGTAATCCGCGTCGGGATTCCGGAGCAGTTCACGGAGGCGGCAGGCATAGCGGTGGTCTTTATCCCATTCCTCAAAGTTGTGTTCCCTTAGAATATCCCGGTAATCCTCCAGCAGTTCTTCCAGACTGGCGCGGGCCACGTTTGTCAGCTTGATCTCTGTTTCTTTGGAGGTGCCGGAGGCCATGCTACCTTCGATGATGTTCTGTTTCCCCGAACGGGCGGCCTGAACCATTTGATCGATGGTGCGGTCGTATTTTTGGAAGTAGTTTTTGCAGAAAGCGCGTGTTGCCTGATAGACCACGAGAGAGCGTTGGTAAGATTGCAGATTCTCGTACCCGCCGTGTTTGGGAATGAAATGCTCGCTCATGGATGGGAGGCTAAAGGACGACAAAGACTGAAGCGACACAAAATTCATGTCGTTTCAGTCGTTTTTGTCTTTCTCAGCCCACCGCAACATTCACCAGCCGTCCCGGAACCACGATGACTTTTTTAATCGTTTTGCCTTCGGACCATTTCAGAACGGCTTCGTCGGTGACGGCGAGTTTTTCGATCTCTTCCTTCGTCGCGGTGGACGGCACGGTAATTTGTCCGCGGACTTTACCGTTCACCTGCAGTGCCATCTGAATTTCGTCGCGGTGCAGCGCGGCTTCGACCACTTCCGGCCATTTGGCCGAAAGGATTCCGCCGGTGTGTCCGAGTTCTTTCCACAGCTCTTCGGCAATGTGCGGCGCGAACGGCGAGATTAGCACGATCACTTTTTCGATGGCGTCGCGGAAGACCGCTTTGGCCTGATCGGAGCTGGCGGCGTCCACCTTGAGTTCGTCGATGGCGTTCATCAGTTCCATGATGGTCGAGATGGCTGTATGGAAATGGAACGCGCCGTCGAGGTCGCTGGTGATTTTCTTCACCGACTCGTTCAGCTTGCGGTAAAGATCGCGCTCCGGCTTGTCCATTTTCGCCATATCCGGCGTGAGCGCCTTGGCGGCGACCAGCAGGTCGCGGTGCTGCCAGACGCGGCGCCAGATACGGCCGAGGAACCGGTAGGAGCCTTCGACGGCGCTGTCGTTCCACTCAGCTTCTTTTTCCGGCGGGCCGATGAAGAGGGTGTAGAGGCGGACGGTGTCGGCGCCGTAGTTGACGATCAGCTCGTTCGGGCTGACGACGTTGCCTTTGGATTTGCTCATCTTGTAGAGCTTGCCGTCGATGTCGCTCTTCTTGCAGATCATCCCCTGCGTGAAGAGTTTGGCGAACGGTTCGTCGAAACCGATCAGGCCGAGGTCGTGAATGACCTTGGTGAAGAAGCGGGCGTAGAGCAGATGCAGAATGGCGTGCTCGATGCCGCCGATGTACTGATCAACCGGCAGCCAGTTATTGGCGGCTTCGGTGTCGATCGCCTGCGAACCGTCGCGGGCGTTGAGGTAGCGCAGGAAGTACCAGCTCGAATCGACGAACGTGTCCATCGTGTCGGACTCGCGCCGCGCCGGATCGCCGCACTTCGGGCAGGAACAATTCATGAACGCATCCGAGCCTTTGAGCGGCGACTCGCCGGTCGGCTTGAACTCGACGTCGGTCGGCAGCAGAACCGGCAGTTCGTCGTCGTTGACGGGAACCATGCCGCAACGGTCGCAATAGACGATCGGGATCGGCGCGCCCCAGTAGCGCTGGCGGGAAATCAGCCAGTCGCGCAGACGGAAATTGATCGTGCCTTTGCCGAAGCCTTTGGTTTCGGCGTACTTAATCATCGTGCCGATCGCTTCGCGGTTCGGAAGACCGGTGAATTCGCCGGAGTCACAGCAAGTGCCGTCTTCGGTGTAGGCGTCGTCCATATCGGCGAGGACGAGCGAGCCTTCCGGGTTCTGGATGGAGAGCTTGATCGGCAGATTGTACTTCTTGGCGAAAGCCCAGTCGCGGGTATCGTGCGCCGGTACGGCCATTACCGCGCCGGTTCCGTACATCAGCACATAGTCGCCGACCCACAGCGGAACCTTGTCGCCGGTGTAGGGATTGACAACGTAGCGCCCGGTGAAGACGCCTTTCTTTTCGAGCACGTCGGATTCGCGGTCGAGGTTGGTCAGCTTGGCGCTGTCGGCGATAAACTTCAGCACTTCCTGTTCTTGCGGCAGACCGGCGATCATCTCCTTGAGATTCACGTATTCCGGCGCCAGCACCATGTAGGTACAGCCGTAAATGGTATCCACGCGGGTGGTGAAGCAGGAAACTTTGTTGGAGCTGTCGGCTTTGCCGTCGGCGCGCGGAACGAGCGCGAAATCAATTTCCGATCCTTCGGAGCGGCCGATCCAGTTGCGCTGCATCGTCTTTACGCGATCCGGCCAGCCTTCGAGCTTGTCGAGATCGTCGAGCAGGCGCTGGGCGTAGTCGGTGATTTTAAAAAACCACTGTTCGAGCGCCTTCTGCACCACGGTCGAATCGCACCGGTCGCAGAGACCGTCGACGACCTGTTCATTCGCCAGCACTGTCGCGCAGTCCGGGCACCAGTTGACGTTGCTCTTCTTTTTATACGCCAGCCCGCGGTTGAACATCTGAATGAAAAGCCACTGCGTCCATTTGTAATATTCCGGCTCGCAGGAGGTGACTTCCTTATCCCAGTCGTAGCAGCAGCCCCAGGCGGCCAGCTGTTCCTTCATCACGGCGATATTTTTAAGCGTGCTTTCGCGCGGCGGCGTACCGGTTTTGATCGCGGCGTTTTCGGCGGGCAGACCGAACGCGTCCCAGCCCATCGGCGAGAGCACATTGAAGCCGCGCATCTTTTTGTAGCGGACGACGGCGTCGCCGATGATGTAGTTGCGGCCGTGGCCGACGTGCAGTTTGCCGGACGGATAGGGGAACATCATCAGGCAGTAATACTTCTGCGCCGTCTTCGACAGATCGGTCTTGAACAGACCGTGCTCGTTCCAGTGCGCCTGCCACTTCGGTTCAATTTCAGAAAAAGGGTATTTCTCGTTCATAATCGGCTCCTCGTAAACCGCAACAGACTACGGATTCCGGCGGATTTTCCAAGCCTTGGATAGCAGAGAAGTTGAAAAGCGTAGACGCGACGCCCTCGTCGCGTTTCTCGTTCATTTGCATGCGACGAGGGCGTCGCATCTACGTTTAGGGACCGAAAGGCGGAAGCGGCCTCCTGCCGCTGGCCCGAGGCGAGTATGCCTCGTCCACCATGCTTTGGAATTATGAAAAAACCCGCCCTCCGGCGGAGAGCGGGTTTTTTGGTTCCGCGGCACTTATTCCGGCTTAATGTCGATCGTGCGCGCTTTGCTCTTTTCCGGTTCGGTCTTCGGAATCGTGACGGTCAGAACGCCTTTCTTGAAAGACGCGCTGATTTTACTTTCGTCGATTCCCGAACCGAGCTGCAGCGACCGCTGGAAACTGCCATAACTGCGTTCCGCGATGTAGCAGTTTTTCTTTTTGGTTTCCTGTTCTTTCTTCTTTTCACCTTTGATGGTCAGGATGTTGTCCTGCAGGGAAATCTGGACGTCTTTTTCGTCCATGCCCGGCAGTTCGGCATCCACTACAATCGCACCGTCCACTTCGGACACTTCGAACCGCGGAGCGAGTCCGGCGGCTGAAGTTAATGTTCCGACACCCCCGAAGAAATCTTCAAGGAGATCGTCGATGGATCTGTGCAGTAACCCGGCGTTCCAAAGAGCCGGATAATTGTCACTTCGTCTGGTTGGCCAGTTCATTTGGCACCTCCTTATTTACGCTTCGGAACCCCATGCCCCGAAGACACCATGTTCAAAAGCATCGGTCGTGCCGGAAGCGTGTATTTTCCGTAAGGAAGCTTTAATGAAGAGGTTGCGAAAATTAATTAAAAACTGGGCTGAGTCAAAATTTTCTGCCAGAGCGTGCACAGTGTGACAAAAATAATCAATCCGTGGCGGCCCGTTGAACTTTTCAGGCACCGGAACTTTTTCGTCGGGGAACCATAGCGCGCTGCATGACTTTGATGAGTTCGTTGTCGTTTTCGTCGAGGTAGGGGGTGAGGTCGAGGTTGGCGGGAACTCTGGTGATTTGTTCAGAGTCGGCCCGTTTGATCCACTGCTGCATGAAGTGGTCGTATTCGCGCCATTCGAGTCCGGCGGCGCGAACCGCCGCTTCTTCGTCGCGCAGAGCGATCTGGTGGGGGTGCTGGTAATGCAGGTTCCAATGTTAGGAAATAAGATTCACCGTCCAATATTCCGGGATTGCGGAACGTCTTATGTACATTCATTCTGTGTGCAGCGGAGGGCGATTATGAATCTGAAAGCGATGGCGGCCGGGTTACTGATTTTCTGTGCCGGAGTTTTTCCGGCTTCGGCGGAGCTGAACCCGCGGGAGTGGACGATTGACCGCGAAAAACGGCAGGCGATCGTCTCGATTCCGGCTTCCACTCCGACGAATGGCTGTCCGCTGGTTTTTGTCTTTCACGGCCACGGCGGATCGGCGGCGCAGGCGGCACGCAGTTTCAGAATCCACGAGGTTTGGCCGGAGGCGATGGTGGTTTATATGCAGGGACTGCCGACGCCGGGACAGCTGACCGATCCGGAAGGTAAGAAGAATGGATGGAACTCGAAGCCGGACGATCCGGAAAACCGCGACCTGACATTTTTTGACACCGTGTTCCGCAGTCTGCAGGCGGAATGTAAAATTGATCCGAACCGGATTTATTCAACCGGCCACTCCAACGGCGGCGGATTCACCTACTGTCTCTGGGCGGCGCGCGGCGAACTTTTTGCGGCGATGGCACCTTCCGGCGCTCTTTCCAAAGATGGTGTTCCGATGATGAAGCCGAAACCGGTGCTACACCTTGCCGGAGAAACTGACCCGCTGGTGAAGTATGAATGGCAGGATTGGATGATTCAGATTGATCGCAAGTTGAACGGCTGCGAGAAAACCGGCGTGCCGTGGGCTTCGTCCGGCGATTTAACCGGTACGCTTTATCCATCAAAATCCGGCACGCCGGTTGTGACGTTGCTTCATCCCGGCGGGCATACTTTCCCGAAAGAGGCACCGGAACTGATCGTTCGCTTCTTTAAGGAAAACGTTCGCAAATAAAAGTACGGGTACTATTCGGAGACTGGTTATGATTTATAAAATCGCTGCATTCGGGTTGCTGATTTTCTGTGCCGGAGTTTTTAAGGTTGCAGCAGAATTGAAACAACGGGAGTGGAATGTTGATGGCGTAATTCGGCAGGCGATGGTTTGGATTCCGGAGGCCACCGCGACGAACGGCTTGCCGCTGGTTTTCGCTTTTCACGGACACGGCGGCAATATGCAAGGCGCGGCGACCGGGTTCGCGTTTCATAATATCTGGCCGGAAGCGGTGGTGGTTTATATTCAGGGACTGCCAACGCCGGATGATCCAGATGATAAGCTGTCCGGCTGGCAGAATGATGCCGGCAGTCACGGCGACCGCGATTTAAAATGTTTCGACACCATACTCAGTAGTCTTCGGCAGGAATATAAAATCGACCCAAAGCGGATTTATGCGACCGGACATTCCAACGGCGGATCGTTTACCTATCTGCTTTGGGCGGAGCGCGGTGATGTTCTGGCGGCGGTTGCTCCATCGGCGGCGGCTCACGTGAGTTGTATGAAAAATCTGAAGCCGAAACCGGCGATGCATGTGGCCGGAGAAAAAGATTCTGCCGTCGAATACGACTGCCAGATCGAAATGATGGATGCGGTTCGCAAGCTCAATGGATGCGTAAAGACCGGCGTGCCGTGGGCTTCATCCGGCGAGGTCGTCGGCACCCTTTATCCATCGAAATCCGGCGCGCTGTTTGTTTCGCTGATTTATCCCGGCACGCACAAACTTCCGGGCGAAGTTCCGGCGCTGATCGTCCGGTTCTTTAAAGAGAATGTCCGGAAATAATCAGGACGATGGCGGTGAGCAGAATCAGCGCACCGGCCAGCCGTCGGAGCATGACGTGATGACCGGCGGTATGCTCAAGGTTGCCGATATGCCGTCCGAACGCCCAGACCAGCAGTACGCTCCAGAGTGCGTGTGAACTGTAGACGACATTGACTTCCGGCGCGTGGCCGTAGCGTCCGATCGCCAGTCCCATGCAGACGCCCGGCAGAGCGGCGATCAGCATGCCGGTTTTCAGGTGCCGCCGCGCCGGGAGCGTTAACTCACGGTAGGGCAGGCCGAAGCGCGGGATCAATGTGAACATCAGCGACGAAGCCATCAAAAACATCAGTCCGGTGAAACGCAACGCGCCCCAGCCGTTCGCCCATTTTTGCAGGCAGACGTCGCAGAGCGCGTAGCAGAAAACCGCGCCGGTCATCAGTCCGGCGGTTTTAATAAACGGCGTGCCTCCTTTTTTTACCGGCGGGCGCATTACCAGCAGAGCGAGCGCTGTCAGTCCGCAGGCCGCCCAGATAGCGGGTGAGAGCGCCGCGCCCAGCAGTAACGCGGTGAGCAACGCGTTAAAAACCGGTTTCATTCCGGCGACCGGAGCCACTAGACTGACATCGCCGGTGCGCAGAGCGGTCATCCATAGCGAGGCGCCGCCCAGCCAGCAGAGCGTGGCAAGTACGGGTTGGTGGAACTGGTGCCACGGCGCTACGGTTTGGGTGATAAAAATAAACGGAACGAGTATGGCGGTGGTTGTCCAGGTCATGGAGGCGAATACGCGGAGAACACCGCAGCCTTCGGTCATAGCTTGTTTGTTGAAAATGCTGCCGGTGCCGTAGGCGAGCGCGGCGATGAGAGCTAAAAAAAGATAAATGGGCACCGGACTATTCTCCGTTCCAGATGAGGGTATTGAGTTTCATGCGCGGCAGTGTAGGCTTCGCCGCAGACGACCACAAGTGTGCTTGACTTGGAGAATTAAATAACCTAGGAAACAGGTAGTATTTTAAACAAATAAGGGGGATGAAGAATGAAAAAATGGAAATGTGAAGCTTGTGGATACATTCACGATGGCGATGAAGCTCCATGTAAATGTCCAAAATGCGGAGCACCGAAAGAACAGTTTACGCAACTCGACGAAGCGGCTGCCAAACTGGTTGAGCGTTCGCGTCATACCAACACGTTGCATGCACACGTCATAGACCTGTCGCGTCAAGTTGAAGCCGCCTGTAATGCCGGTATCAAAGACGAGCTTGATCCCGGTTGCGTTGATGTATTCACTAAATCCCGTGCGTTGGCATGGCAGATGATGAAGCTTTCCATGACGGAAATGCAGGGACACATGAAAAAAGGTAAGTGGGGCTAAACACTGAACATCCCAAAATGCGGAAGACGCTCCGGAATCCGGGGCGTCTTTTTGCGTTTTATGGATAAATGTAATAAACAGACCTTTTATTTTCACTGACCGGAGTGTAGAAATTTAGAAACTGCAGGAAAGGAACTGGATATGGAGCAGATCAGTTTGGGATGGCTGGATTATTCAATTATGGCCATCTATGTTGGGTTCGTTATTGGAATCGGTTACGCCCTGAAGAAATACATGAAGTCCAGTTCGGACTTTTTCCTTTCTGGCCGCTCGATTCCGGCGTGGATTACGGGGTTGGCCTTTATGTCAGCCAACCTAGGTGCGCTGGAACTGGTCGGTATGACTGCCAGCGGCGCGAAGTATGGCATGGCCACTAGCCACTTTTACTGGGTGGGTGCAATTCCTGCGATGGTATTTCTGGCTGTCTTTATGATGCCGTTTTATTACGGCTCCAAAGCGCGGTCTGTGCCGGAATATCTCAAGATGCGTTTTGATGAACGTACACGCTGCTTCAACTCGCTTACTTTTGCCGTGATGACGGTTTTCGCCTCAGGCATTTCGATGAACGCCTTGGCAAAACTTCTCAGTTCCCTGCTTAATTTTAAGATGTCTTTTACCGTAGGCTCTTTCCTTCTGACCGACTACGACGCGTACCTATGGATTTGCTCCGGCGTGGTGCTGCTTTATGTGCTTAAAGGCGGACTCACCTCCGCGATCTACACCGAGGTGCTTCAGTTTTTCATGATCGTTATGGGCTTTGCGCCGGTGGTTTACCTCGGACTTAAGGACGTCGGCGGCTGGGGCAAGATGACCCACGCACTGAGCGGCGTGGCGCAGAATCCGGCCGTTTTGAATTTGAAAGATGCAGGCACGACCTATGCCTCCAATGCTTGGACCAGTGCCTGGCAGCCGCTGATGGGCGGCGCGTCCGGCAACCCGATGGGTGTGGATATTTTTGCTATGGTGTTCGGCCTCGGATTCGTACTCAGTTTCGGTTACTGGTGCACTAACTTCCTTGTCGTACAACGCGCCATGGCGGCTAAAAACATGACTGCCGCGCGTCGCACACCGCTGATCGCCGCCGTGCCGAAAATGTTTTTGCCTCTGCTTGTTATTCTGCCTGGTATGATTGCCGCCTCGCTGGCCTTCACGGCAAAGGACGGTTATCGCCTTCCGCCGGTGCTGATTAAGAGTGAAGCTTCCGCTGTCGCCGCCGTGCAGGCGGTGCAGGCCGTTACACTGGATCAGCCTGCCGCTGTGATGGCCGTTAAGAAAGCCATCGGTCTTAAAATGGACGATGTCAAAGTGGCCGCTTTACTGACTGCGCAGGCCGTTCAGCCAATGCCGGAAACCGAAATCCGTGCGCGGTTACAGGATGCGGTAGCGGAAAATGATTACGACGGCGTGATTCTCTCGCTGGTGAAGAAATACTGCCCGATGGGTCTGCTGGGCCTCGCGCTGACCGCGCTGCTGGCTTCGTTCATGTCCGGTATGGCGGGCAACGTCACTGCCTTCAATACCGTGTGGACTTATGATCTTTATCAGGCATACATCGCCAAGAATAAGAGCGACGCGCATTACATGACCATGGGGCGATGCATTACGGTTGTGGGGATCCTGCTCAGTATCGCCTGTGCCTATTTCGCGCGGAACTATTCCAATGCGATGGATGTGATTCAGCTCGTGTTCGGCTTCGTCAATGCACCGCTCTTTGCCACATTCCTGCTGGGTATGTTCTGGAAACGTGCTACCAGCCACGGGGCATTCTTCGGTCTGGTAGGTGGTACGCTTACCTCGGCGCTGTTCCATGCCTGTACCCTGACGACCGGCAACGTGCCGGGCATCAAGGGCGGCTACTTGACCGCGATGCAGTATTTTCCCAGCGAAATGGCCCAGAACTTCTGGCTGGCCAGTTTTGCCTTCCTAGCCTGCTTCGTACTTACGGTCAGTATTTCGCTGGCGACGAAACGTACCAAGAGCGATGTAGAGCTGACCGGGCTGGTGTATTCGCTTACGCCAAAAATCAAAGCCGGTGACGAACCGTGGTTTGCACGTCCGGCGGTGCTGGGAACCGTGTTGCTGTTGGTTTGCGTTGTACTGAACATCATATTCTTCTAAGGAAAGGAACACGTTATGGGTCTTGATCTACGCTGGCCGATTGGCCTTATGTTCTCACTGGTGGGTGTGCTGCTGTTTGTCAACGGGTTGCTTACTGGTCCCAGTGCTAAAGCGCTGGGTATTAATATCAATCTTTGGTGGGGTTTGGTTTTGCTGATTTTCGGGCTGCTCATGGCGGGTTCCGCCTGGCGTGCTGGTAAAAAAGCGGCGAAATAAAACTCTTTCAAGATGTTGGGAAAGGCACTCTGAGACTTCAGAGTGCCTTTTTCTGTCTTGCTTCCAGTCGGTAAATATCCTTTCATCCGAAAAAGCGGATGAATGACCATGGCCGAAACCAATATCCTTGAAGTTTTTAAAGCATTGAGCGACGAAGCCCGGTTGCGGATTCTGCGCGCCGTGGAAATTGCCGAGCTGTCGGTGGCCGAAATCGTGGAAGCTCTCAAAATGCCGCAGTCTTCGGTGAGTCGGCACCTGAAGCCGTTGCGCGACAGCGGACTGCTCGATACCCGTCGTGAAGGCACTTCGGTCTATTATCGGCGCGGGCCGGTTTTTCAGGATACAACTTTTGCTCAGCTGATGAGTGAAAAGCTGGCCGAGTTGCGCGGTGCAAGCCGCGACCGTGCGGCGGTGGATCGCGCCATCGAACAGCGCCGCAGAGAGAGTACAAAATTTTTTGACGAAATCGCCGGCCGCTACGGTTCGCTTACACAGCCGGGCGGCGGCTGGCAGGCCATGGCAGCGGCGCTCGCCGCCGGATTTGCCGGTCAGACGGTGGCGGATATCGGTTGCGGCGAAGGCGATCTGACCCTGCTGTTGGCGCGCTTTGCGAAACGGGTGGTGGCGGTCGATCTTTCTGCTCAGATGCTGCGCGTGGTGCAGGAACGCTCGGCAGAAGCGGGTGTGGCACGACGAGTGGCAGTTGAAAAAGGCGATTTGGAAAAGCTGCCGTTGGATACAGGCAGTATGGATGCGGCATTTGTAAGTCAAGTGTTGCACCATGCTGCGCGTCCGGGGAAGGCGCTTGAGGAAGCGACGCGAATTTTAAAACCGGGCGGACGGCTGATTCTGCTCGATCTGGCTCAGCACGATCAGGAGTGGGTGCGCAGTGAGTGGGCGGATCAGTGGCTCGGGTTTGACGAGCGTGAACTGCGTGGATGGCTGGCCGGTGCCGGACTGAAGATGGAAATTTTTCAAATCCTGAAAGGGCCGACCCCGGCTTTTTCTGTAGTGATGATGGTTGCAACCAAAGAAGAGAAGAAACGGAGTAAATAATATGGCGAAGAAAGCGATTTCTAAAAAACAGGATTACGTTATTAAAGACCTCTCGCTGGCGGCATTCGGCCGTAAGGAGATGGACTTGGCGGAGCACGAGATGCCGGGCTTGATGGCTCTGCGCGAAAAATACGGTAAAGACAAGCCACTCAAAGGTGCGCACATCACCGGATCGCTCCATATGACGATTCAAACGGCGATGCTGATTGAGACGCTTCAGATCCTCGGCGCAAAAGTCCGTTGGGCGAGTTGCAATATTTTTTCAACGCAGGATCATGCCGCCGCTGCCATTGCCGTCACCGGCACGCCGGTTTTTGCGGTTAAGGGCGAAACCTTGGAAGAGTATTGGGATTACACTGACCGTATTCTCGACTGGGGCAACGGTAAGGGTCCGAACATGATTCTCGATGACGGCGGCGACGCGACGCTGTTTGTACACCTTGGGCTGAGAGCCGAGAGCGATCCTTCCATTCTGGACCGCAAGCCGGGCAATCCTGAGGAAAAAGTTCTGTTGGCTCAGCTGAAAGCGGCGCTCAAGAAAGATCCCAAGCGGTTTTCACGCATTGCCAAGGGTATTATCGGTGTCAGTGAAGAAACGACGACGGGTGTGCACCGGCTCTACCAGATGATGGAGCGTGGCGAATTGCTTTTCCCAGCGTTTAACGTGAACGACTCGGTGACCAAATCGAAGTTCGATAACCTCTACGGGTGTCGTCACTCGCTGGTGGACGGCATTATGCGCGCCACCGATGTGATGCTTTCCGGCAAGGTTTGTGTTGTCGCCGGATACGGCGATGTGGGCAAAGGTTCCTGTCAGTCGCTTAAAGGGCAGGGCGCGCGGGTTATTGTTACGGAAATCGACCCCATTTGCGCTCTGCAGGCTTCAATGGAAGGCTATGAAGTGATGACCATGGATGAGGCTTGCGCCATCGGCGATCTATTTGTCACCACGACCGGTTGTTGCGATGTCATCACCGAAAAGCACATGCGGAAGATGAAAGATATGGCGATCGTCTGTAACATCGGCCATTTCGACAGCGAGATTCAGGTTGAGCGGCTGAAGAAGTACAAATGGACCAACATCAAACCTCAGGTGGATAAAATAACCTTTCCGAACAAAAAGAGTATTCTGTTGCTGGCTGAAGGACGCCTGGTGAACCTCGGTTGTGCTACAGGGCATCCGAGTTTTGTGATGTCCAATAGCTTCACCAATCAGGTGCTGGCTCAGATGGAGCTCTACTGCAACCCCGGCAAATATCCGGTCGGTGTGTACACCCTTCCGAAGAAGCTCGACGAAGAGGTGGCGCGGTTACATTTAGAAAAAGTTGGTGTGAAGCTTGAGACACTTTCGCGCGCGCAGGCCAAATATCTTGGCATCTCGCCCAACGGACCTTTCAAGCCAGTACATTACCGCTACTAGCCCCAGATCAGAGTATTGGAAAGTCATACATATTTATGTGAACTCTGTTTGATTTACGGTTGCTTTTGGGAAGCCTTTTTTGTAGGGTAATAGCTGACAAAGGAGGCTGGTTATGGCGACAAACCCTATTGGAAAAGGTACCAAGACCATCGGTATTAACATGCCGCGGGGAATGGCTGAGGATTTGGAAAAGCGTGCAGACTCTATGCATATTTCCAAGAGCAAGTATTGTAAAATTGTTCTCCAGCAGTGGCTAGCTTCTGGGAAGAAGCTGACACTGGCTGAAAAGAAGTAAGGCTGTAGTCTGCTTCAGGCAGGTATTTTCTTTGAAGATATTTGGAAAGCGCCTCGGGTTACGGGGCGCTTTTTATATTTTCGAGTATAGCCGATATGGCGGCCATGGGGTTCTTTGCGTTTAAAATAGGTCGACCCACTACCAGATGAGTTGCCCCTTGTTGCACAGCAAAAGCCGGTGTTGCCACACGTTTCTGGTCTCCTACCTCGCCATCTGGCATGCGGATGCCCGGTGTCACCAGTAAGGCTGTCGGAAATTTACGCCGCAAAACGCCAGCCTCGTGAGCGCTGCTTACTAGTCCGTCAATTCCTGAGCTGGTTGCCAGCTCCCCTAGTGCTATTGCCTGATCGGATACGCTACGGGTGATACCCAGATCGGCAAAATCAGCCTGAGAAAGACTGGTCAACGTGGTGACGGCTACCAGTTTTGGCGGATTGGAACACTCACGTGCGGCTTCGGCCGCCGCCTCCAGCATAGCCCGCCCGCCAATTGCATGCACGGTCATCAGATTTACGCCGTGACTGGCCGCAGTTTTTACCGCATTGGCTACAGTGCGCGGAATATCATGCAGCTTGAGATCCAGAAATATGTTTTTATTCCGTTTTTTTAGCGGTTCGAGAATAGACGGTCCTTCCGCGCAGAAAAGTTCAAGGCCGACCTTATACCATTCAACGGTATCCGGTAGCCGGTCGAGGGCCTCTTCCATTTCCTTTGCCGTCGGTACGTCCAGTGCAACAATTAAAGCAGGGTTCATTTTCATCCTTTCTTTACAGGTGTGCGATGCGCTAAAAATCTATGAACAGTAGCCGGAAAGCAAGGATTAGTTCATGAAGCAGGAAATAGAGCGAAAATTTATGGTGGTTGGTGATGGCTGGCGCGCTACCGCCGGAACGGGAAAAATATGCTGTCAAGGGTATGTAACCGTTGAATCGTCTGGGGCCACAGTTCGCGTCCGCCTTTTGGGTGAACGTGGGTTTGTGACTATTAAAGGAGCCTCACGGGGGATTTCCCGGCCGGAATTCGAATATGAAATTCCCGCCGCCGATGCTGAATACATGCTCGAAAACCTTTGTAGCGACCGGTTGGTTTCAAAAAAACGTTACACATTCGAAAGCGCCGGAATGATCTGGGAAATTGATGTATTTTCCGGACTAAACGAAGGTCTGACTGTAGCTGAAGTTGAGCTTGATAGCGAAGCTCAGTTTTTTGAAAAACCGGAATGGCTGGGCGAAGAAATCACTTCCGACTTCCGCTATTACAACGCCGCGCTGGCCCGCCACCCCTTTACGCGGTGGTAGAATCGCAACAAAAATTCTTTAAAAACTACTTAACATAAAAAAGTTAAAGAGTAATATTCCGCGACAATAACTTGTTTATTAGCGAAGGGAAAACATGAAAAAATTAATTGCGGCTGTTGCGTTCATTGGTGTGGCTTTAAACGGTGCTTATGCTGAATTATTCACATTCGATCTGCTTAACAAAAACGGAGTATCCTGGGATGGTGTATCATCCGGCATTTACACCAATGCAGGCAGTACACTGACATTGGAGGCATCCATGTTTGCCTATTTGAATGGAAGTTATAGTTCAGGCAGTCAACTGAACTCGACGGCATCGGAATTTGGTATAAATGCCGCAGGCAGTGGAGATGCCGCGTCATTGTTTGATACGATCAATGGGCAGGAAGCATTATGGGTTTCATTTAATCACGCAGTAACAATAAAGTCCCTTACGGTTTCCAGTTTCACCGGCGGAAATGTTGAAACAGGCGCATATCAGGTGGCTAACGGCAACCTTATCAAGGTTACATCCGGCGGTACCTATACGGTTGAGACAACGCTCAATCAGGGGGTGTTTTTCAAGATAACCGCCTTGAACACAGGTGGAGGAAACGGCTGGAGCCTTAACTCGTTTACGGTAGAGGCCGTGCCGGAGCCTGCGACCATTACCATGCTTGGTTTAGGCGGTCTGGCTGTGTGCGTTATCCGTCGCGCATCGCGCATATAGAATTACTTTACGCCCCAAACCCGTCCTGAATTTCCAGAGCGCTTTTCTTTTCCAAGATATTGGAAAAACAGCTACAGACAGCTACACTACAGGAATGAATATTTTTCAGAAGATTGTAAGCGGCGAAATTCCGGCGGCAGCTGTCTATGAAGACAACGATATACTTGCTTTCATGGATATTGGCCCGGTCATCAAAGGACACACTTTAGTTATCCCGAAAGCTTGTTATGATTCCGTCACCGAAACGCCCGACGAAGTGCTCGCCAAGCTGATAGTTGTTTGCAAACGAATTGCCGCCGCGCAAATCAAGGGGCTGGGTGCCGATGGGGTTAATATTATCCAGAACAACGGCACAACGGCAGGGCAGGTTGTGCCGCATATACACTTTCATGTTATTCCGCGGTTTGACGGCGACGGCCACCACTGGAACTGGAATGCCAAAAAGTACGACAGCCCCGCTGAGATGGAAAAACTTGCCGCGAAAATCCGCAAGGAACTGGTCGGATGAAACAACCGAATGCTGAAGATCTTTTAGAAGGCATTTTGGCCCGCGATCCGCGCTACACCGCCGAAGCCTACACATTTGTCCGCGCCGGACTGGATCACACCGTTCGCCGCCTCGAAAAACCGCGCCATGTCAGCGGACAGGAATTGCTCGATGGTATTCGTGAATTTGCTCTTGCCGAATTTGGACCGATGACCCAAACGGTTCTTAATGGATGGGGAATTAAGCGGACCGAAGATATCGGCGAAATTGTTTTTAATATGGTTGAGACTGGACTGCTCGGGAAAACCGAAAAAGACAGTCGCGCTGATTTTGCTAACGGCTACGATTTCGACGAAGCTTTTCGCAAACCTTTTCGACCTTATAGCGCGAGTAGGTCCTAGCCGATGGAATTTCCAACAGCCTCCAGAATCGTGTCGAGATCAGCCTCGGTGACATTTGAAAACCAGACGTCCTGCGGATGAAGCAATACATTTGGTCCGTGCGAGCAGAGTCCGAGGCATCCGGTTGTTGAGACTCTTACCTTGCCCTTCCAGCCGCGCTCGTTCACCGCCGCTTTCAGCCGGGTTTTCAATATCCCGCCGCCCTTCGCGCCGCAACCGGGATTTTCCGGATTACTTTCCCTTATATTAGCGCAGACAAAGATATGGCAGAGGTAGGGTGAGGGTTGTTTAGTCATAACGCGCCTTCCATTTTTAAAAGGAGAATCTTCCATGGCAGGCCGCTGCCAAAACCGCCAAGACCGTTAGCGGCAACCACGCGGTGGCAGGGAATAAAAACCGGCAACGGATTTGCTCCGCAGGCGGAACCGACTGCACGCACGGCTTTCGGATGTCCGATGGCGGCGGCGATCTCGCCGTAAGTGAGCGTTTGTCCTTGCGGGATTTTTTTTAGCTTGCCCCAAACCGCCATCTGAAATGCTGTGCCCTTAGGGGTTCCAATGTTTGGGAATTTCTTTTTCAAGGTTTTGAAAAACTCTGCTCCTGCCGGTATTTTTCCGAGAACGGCAAACGCGTTGCGCGGCTCGTTCTCAAGTGACGGCAAATCCAGTGCAACAATTTCGCCTTCCCTATTCCGTGTTAGCGAAATCGTTCCCCATGTTGTTTTAAATTCGACTGTTTGCATGTCAGCCCAAAGGTTACAGGATAAGAGCTATGTGTTTAATCGCAATTTTACATGAACAAAAATTTAAACTGGCCGCACGGTTTTTCTGCGGACGCCGGTTCGATGACTCCTAAAAGCTCCAGTTGACGAGGATCATTCCGGGGGTCAATTCGTCGGGCAGATTGGTGAACCACTCGTTCCTCGGCATAATGTTTAACAGCCCGATTTGCACTCCGTCATCTATGGTTTCCGCATAGTTAAAGAGTCCAATCTGCAATCCGGTCAGGTTGTTAGCGTAGTTCACCAGCCCGGTTTGCAACCCCTTCATATCACCACCCGTATAATTCAAAGCGCTGACAATAATACCAAGCACGAACCCGCCCTGCCAGCCGGAGAAATTGTCTGTCGTATAGTTGACGAGCCCCCACTGAAGGCCTTTATAGCTTCCTGCATAGTTCAGTAAGCCAAGACTCAGTCCGGCGCTTTGTCCTATAGTTCCATTCACCAAGCCAAGAGCTAATGAGGTCTGCGGGTTTTCTCCCCAGATACTGAGGGTTAATCCTTCAATCATTTCGTTTCGGTCATAAACGGCGATGTTTGGAGTGAGGCTGGCGTTGAACGGTTTGGTTTTCGCCGTTGCTCCGCTCGCGACGAGTACGCTTGCTAATACGATCAGTAATTTTTTCATGGTTCGTTTCTCCTGTTTATCTAACTAGATATTTCTGATATCATCGATGATGTCGGGCATCCGCGCTATTTTCGCCGGTTATCCCAATCTATATGGTCGTTTAATTCATCAGCAGGACGCGTCGGCGGGCCTTTCTTAAATATTCCCTGCTTACCTGACTTGCCAGTAACAGGAGGTGCCGGAATCTGTACCCGTTCCGGTTGGGAAACCTGAGTTTCACGGGCCGGAGTGAACGTATGCCCTTGCTGTGAGTCCGGTGCCGTCACCACGGTTTTATGCTCTACGGTCGGATGGATTGTCTGCCTGCGCTCAGTTGATGGCATCACAGTGGCTTTATGCTCTTCGACCGGTTGGGTGGCCTGCCGGTGCTCGACCGATCGAGACACTGGTTTTTTAGATTCCTCGGTCGGCGGGGTGACCCGCTTAAGTTCTGTCGGAGGCATCACGGTTTTGTGTTCTACCGAAGGCTGGCCAGCCTTTGAGCCTATCGCCGGAGATTCCCAGCGGGTTCGTTCGTCGCTGAACGTATGCACCGCAGCTGCCTGTCTGGATATTTTCTGCCGTGCGTCTGTGTCGATCTTTTCGAATTTCATCGAGCTCTTTTGCCGGGTGATGGCTGTTCCTATCGGCTGGGTCACCTGAAAATTATGGCGCTTCTGTTCAGGTGTTTTTTCCAGGCGGGATTCCTGTTCGCGGAAAGTATGGGCCGGCCGGAGATTTTTATCGTCGCAGCGCCGGCGGTATTCATCCCGCTCGTGCTCTTCCCAGCGCGGTTCGGAGTGATGGTGCTGCCAGCGGCTGTGCTCATAAACCGGATCGTACCAGGTGTGATATCTCCGGCTTTCAAACCACGGGAAGATGCCGATGCTCAGATAAGCGCCGTCGTAGTAATCGCCGAAGTAGTAATGGCCGTAACGCGGGTAGGCAAACAGGTTGACCTGCAGCAGACCCACATCTATGACAATGCTGGGAGAAAACGTGAAGGATGTCCGGAGATAAACCGGAGCCGGGAAGTAGACTGGCGCAAATAAAACGCCCCGGCGTTCCAGCGCGTAATCCCAGTGTCCTTCGGCAAAGATACAGCCTCGCGGGGTTCTGACGTAGTGCGACGGAATCCAAACCCAGTTCGGCTGCGCTTTCAGCCAGTATCCGGATCGTCGAATATACTGCCCGTCAGACCAATACATGCACGGCGGGACCCAGATTGTGTCGGGAGATGTCTGGACGATGACCGGCTCTAGATCTTCAACTTCCGGTGGCGGCGGCAAATAGGCGATATTCCGAACGCCGGCCGGTGCCCAGTAACCGGAAACCCATTCCCATCCTCCGGACACTTGAGTCCAGTATCCAGGCACCCAGGACATGCTTGGCGGAGCCGCCCGCCAGCAGGCACTGATCCAGATGTAACCATTCCGGTCTGCATCCCACGCCCAGTATCCCGGAATCCAGGCAAATTGCGAACCTTGCGGTCTCTCCGGCGGAGGAACTTCCGCAATGTTGGGCGGCGGTTGCTGTGGAGCGATCAGGCCCGTCTGAAATTTCATGCTGACCGGTTCGGCAAAAGCCTCGTGCACTGGACCTCGACTTAGAACTTCAGGTTGTTCATGGGCCGGTACCGGAGGTGGCGTGTCCGGTACCTGTGCGGACAGGCGCAAACAGCCAAGTGATGTTGCAGTTAGAAAAACAGTGATCCATTTTGCGGTACGCATAGCGATACTCCCTGATTAACATTGCACCTCCAGTATACCATTTTTGCGGGAATTGGAGCTTTATTTTAAAAAGTTGCTGGTATGGTTCGAGCATCTGGCAGAAAGAACCTGATATGAGAGATTCACCTTACGGTAAATTTGATAGCAGAGAATTAATTCTCCGGGATGAACTGGCC
>Ga0247839_1003252_pt1 | contig 22734 bp, 24 predicted proteins | sample LaCruzMarch2015__6_FD_192405 | JGI IMG/M metagenome (GOLD analysis project Ga0247839, IMG submission 192405) | Freshwater microbial communities from meromictic Lake La Cruz, Castile-La Mancha, Spain - LaCruzMarch2015_16m | ecosystem: Environmental > Aquatic > Freshwater > Lake | place: Spain... | reverse complement strand
ATTAGAAAACCAATCATCGAATTCTTGGAATGTCGCCGGATAATCAATTCCGGAAGCAGGCTGTCTCAAATTACCCATGCCGAAAAACTACCTGTTGCGGTCGGTTGAGTAAAGTGCATACCCCGTAAAAGAAAAACCCGCCATCCGAACTTCGGAGGGCGGGCTATGCCGATAGCATCTGTCGGAACGATCAACAGCGCTGCATAGCTCCTCCTTCCAGACGAGCACACATACAACAGCACATGCACATTGCCGCGCTGTTATTCACTACTGACTTTGTTCCGACGTTTCTCATTTCAACTTACTACTTCCTGCGATTGATCGATAACCTTGTTTGGTTATCACATTTATAGGTGTTTCAAAATCACAAGGCCGTGTCAACGGTTTTTAAGGAAAAGTAATCCAGTTGCAATAACCCGCAAGCTATGACGTCATACAGCGATCTGTTTTCCTTCGGAGGTTTAAATGAAAATGTCGTTGTGTACTTTCATCGCTGCTGCCGCCGCTTTCTCCACACAAGCCGCTTCGCCGAATTCCGCCGCAAAACCCAATATTATTCTGTTCCTCGTGGATGACATGGGCTGGATGGACTGCGGCGCTTACGGCTCGGAATATTACGAGACGCCGAACATCGACCGCTTTGCGAAGCGTGCCATGCGGTTCACTGATGCATACGCCCAGCCGCTCTGTTCGCCGACGCGCGCCAGTCTCCTCACCGGCCAATATTCTGCGCGTCACGGAATCACCAGTCCTTCAGGACATCTGAAACCGCAACCGGACGGACATAAATTTATGCCGGACACCGCGCCGGCCAATCAGCCGATGCTTATGCCGGAAAGCAAAAACTATCTGGAGCCAGCGCAATACACGCTGGCTGAAGCACTGCGCGCCGCCGGTTATCGCACCGCCCACATCGGCAAATGGCATCTCGGCCTCACAAAACCCCACTGGCCCGAACAGCAGGGATTCGAAACCGCCTTCCACTGCCATCCCGACCCCGGCCCGCCGGGCAATTATTTCTCGCCCTACGATGTGAAACGTGACGGCGAACCGGGCGGGAAAAACAAAGTCGGCACCATAACCGACGGCCCGGACGGCGAATATATTGTGGATCGCCTGACCGATGAGGCCATTAAGTTCATCGACGAAAACAAGAGCCGTCCGTTTTATCTCAACCTCTGGCAGTACGGCGTCCACGGGCCGTGGGGACATAAAGAGAACTACACCAAAGCCTTCGCACTGAAGAAAGATCCGCGCGGCGTGCAGGGCAATCCGATCATGGCGTCGATGCTGAAAAGTGTAGACGAAAGTTTCGGTCGCATTCTCGACACACTCGACCGGCTCGGCCTTGCCGAAAACACCATTATCATTTTCAACTCCGATAACGGTGGAAATACGCACAGCAACACGGAAGAGGATGGAAAGGTCAAAAAGCGCAAGGCCGACGATCCGTTCCTGGTCGACTGGCGCAAGTGGGCCGGCAATCAGCCGCCAACCGTCAACACACCGCTGCGCGACGGCAAGGGCACGCTTTACGAAGGCGGCACGCGCGTACCGCTGATGTGGTCGTGGCCGGGCCGCATTAACCCCGGCACGGTGAGCGATGCGGTCGTCGGCCACATCGATCTTTACCCGACGCTACTCGACCTGACCGGTCTGCCGCGCCCGGCGCAACAGAAACTGGACGGTGTGAGCTATGCGCGTGTGCTCAAATCTGAAGGGAATCTCACCCGGCTCGCGTTCTTCAACTACTTCCCGCACGCCAACCTTGACCGCGCCGGCGGCGTTTCCGTGCGTTCTGGTGACTGGAAGCTCATTCGCTGGTTCGCCCCGCAGCCCGGCGATGAACGCCGCTACGAACTCTACAACCTCCGCAACGATTTGAGCGAAACCAGCAATCTCGCCGCCGCCGAACCGGAACGCGTCAAAGCACTCGACGCGCTGATCGACGGGTTTCTTGTCGACACCGGCGCTACCTACCCGCGCCCCAATCCCGCCTGCAAACCGGCGGCTCCAAAAGTTACCGATGATCCGCTCGAAGGCTGGAAAGCTCGCGGTTGCGAGGCCGTGGTAAAAAACGGCGCACTATCCATTACCGGTCTCGGAAATCCTGCCGCCGTCTTTCTGGGCCATGCGACGGGTAAAACGACTGGGCCGGTCAGGATGAAAATCCGCCTCCGCACCAATGCGGACGGTTCAGGCAAGGTGGAATGGGCGGGCACCGGATCCGAAACGAAATCTGCGGCATTTCAAGTCGCCGGCACCGGCTGGCAGGAAGTTTCCGTAGAAATCACCGAAAAGGGGCTGATCGGCACCATCCGCCTATACCTCCCTGCGGGAGCCTCTCCGCTGGAAGTCGACTGGATCGAACTCGACGGAAAAACGCCGCAACGCTGGGATTTTGGCGGCGCGGCGAAATAAGCCGGACGGGTGAGTAATCCGCAGTTAAAAAAATTCCAATATCCGTAAACTCCGCTATGATGTCGCTCCTTTTAGAAAAAGCGATATGCGTAAACGGTCAGGCAGATCAGTAAAATTCTATTTGCGACTCATGCGGCATCCGGGCACTCCCGAGAGTGTCGGACGCGGTGTTGCCGCTGGGATGTTCTCGGCCTTCATAGTGCCCGTCGGTCATATGCTGCTGGCTTTTCCGCTGGCCATGCTGGTTCGCGGCGCGCGCGGCGCGGCGCTGCTGGCCACATGGATCGTCAATCCGCTCACAATCTCTGTGCTTTACCCCGTTCAGTGCTATCTGGGCAGTTTTATCATCGGAGACCCGCTGTCGTATGATCTGATCAAGCGGCTGGTTCTGGACGCAATGACGGAGCCGTCTTTAAAAACAGCCGGTACACTGGGCGGCGAACTGATTATTTCCTTTTTCGCCGGGGGAATATTGCTTGGGGTCTTAACGGCGGTGCCGGGATATTTCTGTACCATCATAATGGTGCGGCGCTACCGGGCGCGGCGGGCCGGACGTAAAAAATCCAGAATAGGCGGCGTAAAAAAAGGGGAATGCTGATTATGCGACTTACGAAACATGGAATGCGGGAATGGCTGGGTGCGGCAGTAATTGCTCTGTTGCTGTCACTGGTATGGGGTGGACTGGTGATGAATGTCAGCTCTACTGCTGGCGGTATTCTGCTGGGACTGACCTGGCTGCTGTGGCTGGCCGTAGCGGCTTTTTTCCGGGTTCCAAACCGCCAAATTATCGCGGATGACAACGCGCTGGTTTCTCCGGCTGACGGCGTGGTGCGCGACATTGAAGCCGTCGAAGACCACGGTATCGAAATTTTTGCCGGACAGAAACTAATGCGGATCGGTATCTTTCTGTCGGTGCTGGATGTGCATGTGAACCGTGCGCCGTGCGACATGGAAGTAAAATACCGGAAATATAAAGAAGGCCGGTTTCTGGATGCCCGCGACAAACGGTGCGCCAAGGAAAACGAGTCGCAGGTGATTGCCGGAATCGGCTCCGCAGCAGGCAAACATTTCCCTGTAGCGATCCGGCAGATTTCAGGTGCCATTGCCCGCCGGATCGTCTGCGTTCCGCAACCGGGAGAAACTCTCAAAAAGGGCGAAATCTACGGGATGATCAAGTTTGGCTCACGTACCGAGTTGTATTTCCCTTGCGAAAGCGGCATAACCGTCTGCGTTCAGATCGGCGACAAGGTCCGGTCTGGTAGTACCTTGATGGGTCGTGTTGAAAACTGATTCAGCATCTATTATGAATGAACCTGTTGCCGAAATGATGGAACCTCGGTTTAATCCGATTCCCAGTTTAATTACGCTGTGTAACGCCTTTTGCGGCTTCGCATCCATTGTTTATGCGATCGCCAGCTATGCACGCGGCGAGGCACTCCCGGCGGCATGCCTCTGGTTTCTTCTGGGCGCAATGATATTTGATACGCTCGACGGACTGTCGGCCCGGCTGCTTCACGCAAAAAGTCTGCACGGCGCCAATCTCGACTCGCTGGCCGACGCCATTTCATTCGGAGTGGCTCCGGCAGTTACTGTGTTTGTTTTCATAAAACGTAACTGCCCCGGAGCATCAACCGCCGGAACACTTTTAATCTGGGCTGTTGCTTTATTTTATCTCGGATGCACCTTATGGCGGCTTGCGCGCTACAATGCGCTGACCGTCACGGGCAAAAAGGAAGACGGCTGTTTTCTGGGACTTCCTTCACCCGCCGCCGCCAGCATGATTTACAGTGCGGGGCTGCTGCTTCCCGGACTTCACCTTGGACCTCACCTGCTTTTTTACTGTTCGCTAGGATATGCCTTCCTCACCGGTCTGCTGATGGTGAGTGATGTCCCCTACCCGCATGTGCGCCGCTGTGTATCCGGAGAGCCGCGTGTACTCAGTTTTGTTTTCATCTGTGTCGTACTTGGTTCCGTTGTGATGTTTCATTTAAAAGCCATGGTGATCTGGGCCTACATCTATTTTCTGATCGCCCCGCTGGCTGAACTGCTGGTACGGAAAAGAGCCGGGCGTCCGGCGAGAGCCTTTCTTTTCGCTTCGTTCGGCAGAAGGGTCCCTCCGCGCAATTGAATCCGGCAATGAAAACAATGGCATATTCTGTGGTTTGCGGATTGGTGCTGTTCGGTCTCTCTGTCAGCACGACATTTGCCCAGCGCATAACTTTTGACACGATGCCGCCGGATTGGACTGTAAAGGGAAAGCCCTTTACCAGAGACGCAGTTTTTGAAATTCAAAAAGATCCCTCCGATCCCTCGCACCACTGGCTTTCCATGACCGCTGATAAAGCCACCGCCTCGTTGCTCTCCGGCGGTACTCTGAACGTGGATCTGAAAAAAACACCGATACTGCGCTGGCGGTGGCGTACAACTGTACTGCCGACGGGTGCCGACGGTCGTGATCCGGAAAAAGATGACCAGGCTATTGGCATCTACATCAGCTCCGGACCGCGCTTCAAACAGCAGTCGATCGCCTACCGCTGGGAAACGCAGCCGCCTGCCGGAACGGATGGATTTGCACGGTACGCCGGAGGAGCGGTTTCAATTAAGTGGTTTGCACTTCGCGACAAAAGCCATGCCGACGGAAAAACATTTTTTACTGAAGAACGAAACCTTGCCGAAGATTTTCAAAAGGCTTTCGGCGCGATTCCCGAAAAAATAGGCATCGGGATTTCCTGTAACAGTCAGTACACTGGCTCCAGGGCTGAGGCGCAGCTGGACTGGATAGAATTCGTTGCGCCGGATCAGCAAGTAACCGCATCAACCCCGCAGTAATTGAAAGAACGTCATGGCCAAACCCAGATCCAAAGAAGAAAATCCGATGATCAGCGTCATGCTGAATGTCGTCATCCCCGTCGTTATTCTGACGTATCTGAGCAAAGACAAATATCTGGGCCCGGTTTGGGGCTTGATCGCGGCGCTGATTCTCCCGGTCGGCTACGGAATCCATACGCTGATCAAAGAAAAACGGGCGGACTTTGTCGCCATCATCGGGATCATCAGCGTCCTGCTGACCGGCGTGTTCGGTATCCTGAAACTGCCACCGCAGTGGATCGCCATCAAAGAAGCGGCGATTCCGCTGATCATCGGGCTGGCGATTGTTATTTCCCTGAAAACACCCTACCCGCTCATCAAAAAGATTTTGATGAACGAAAAGCTTTTCAATGTGCCGTTGCTGCATGAAAAGCTGCGCGAACAGGGCAATGAAGCCAAGTTTGAAAAACGGCTGGTCGGTCTGACCTGGGGGTTCGCCTCATCCATGTTTCTCTCGTCGGCGCTCAACTACACGCTGGCGAAAATTATCCTGAAAAGCGAGCCCGGCACCGAGGCTTTCGCCGCCGAAATCGGTAAAATGACCGGTCTGAGCTATATCGTCGTGATGCTTCCCAGCATGACCGTGATGATTCTGGTGCTGATTGCACTGATGAAAACGCTCACACACCTCACCGGACTGAAACTCGACGACCTGCTCGCTGAGCACCTTCAGGAAAAGAAGCCGGTACCGGCAGAAACCGGCACCGACGTTTGATTTACTTTTTCGAACCGGCGGTTAGTTCAAAGTATTTTTCTGCGTAGCGCGGGCCGATGGCGGTCTGCGATTCGGTGTTGTAGTGAAGATTATCGCCAATGCTTCCCGGCAGATCGCGGGCATCCACACAAGCGGCGTGCGGCCGCAGATTCGGTAGATTCATTAGCACCGCGTTGATCTCTTTGACGTGCGGATAAACGGCGGCCTTTTTCTCTATAAACGAACCGATGGTGCAGGCAATGAAAGGCAGCTCCGGCAGGTTAAGATCGGCGCGCACATTATCCACCACTTTCAGGAAGTTCTCTTGATACAGGGAATACAACTCCTCCTTGGTATCCGATTCACCCTGAAGCCAGAGAACGCCGCAAATACGGACTTTGCCGGGAGCCCCCTGCTTCAGCGCCGTCTTCGCGCGAGCAATCGCCTCATCGTACAGACTGCGCGAAACGCCTTTCTGCCACTGACCGACTTTCGATCCGCCTGCCGCACAAGGAATCAAACCAATCATTACGCCCGGTTCGCGTGCGGCAACCGCTTGAGCAAACGACAGCCCCGGACCGACACCGGCATTGCCTGAACCGTCGATGCTGTCCTTTTGTATCGCCGTATGCAACGGATCGCAGGCCACAACCCACTGGTCGCCTTTCATCAGCATCATCACGATGCGCGGATCGGCTTTCTGATCGGGCGGCACCTCGCCGCGCCCTTTCATATTCGACTGCCCCATCAGCAGAAACAGATCAATCCGTTCGATCCCTTCCGGCAGTTTCCCGATATCAGCCGGAGTCTGGGGTTTCGCCGCAAAACAGAAACTGGTCATTGCACACAGGAACAGGATGCGCAGGAAGTACTGTTTCATAAAACCTCCGGATTCATCTTTAGATAATCAGTCCGCTCTGCTTCTTCAGATCGGCGGGCGTAATGATCTTATTGGATTGCTCGCGCTGGTACTGCTGAGCCTCTTCGATCATCCGGTTCATCGCATCTTCCATCGCCTGCGGGAATCCGAGAACAGCCTCGTCGAGCGTTTTGGCATCAATCGCGCCCTGAATCGGCAGCGGTCCGTGCGGGCTCATCAGCTGGGTATGGCCGCTGAAAATCGCCTGACGGGAAGTGTCTTCCGAGCCATCCGTTTTGACCGGAACCAGCTTGCGGATGCTGCCGGTTTTCAGGTCGGTGTAAGACTCTTCACGGTAGAGATTCGCCGTGTCCATTTTGACATCGCTCAGTTTTTCGGGTTCGGTGCTCATAGGGGTTCCTTTCTAAATGAGCGGGGATTAAGCCATAGAAGCCCGCACGGGGAAATCCTCTTTTCGGGTTTTATTTCAAAACCGGACGGCTTATGCTCAGCGCACCAAACAAGGAGTTTCTCTATGAACAGCAAGCCGGCCGGATTCGTCGGAAAAACACAAAAGTTTATGAGTCAGGATCTCTGGGAACTCGAACCCGAGTCCTTTTCGAAACCCCGGCGCGCCGGACTGAAGTTCCTGCGCGTTGTTATGCTGGTTCTCAAAGGCTTCAAAGAAGACAAATGCCCGATTCACGCCTCATCCCTGACGTTTACCACCGTTATGGCCATGGTTCCGCTCCTCGTCATCCTCTTCGCCATCGCCAAAGGCTTCGGCTTTGAACAGGTCAGCGGAATGCTATTGCAGAAAACCGCCGATATGCCCCCAGCGTTTCAAGACGCGGTCAAAACCATTCTCTCAACCGTCGGATCGGCCAGTGCCGGAGCGCTTGGCGGGGCCGGGGTCGTATTTTTTCTCTGGGCGGCCATTAAGATGCTCAGCGGCATTGAGGATACCTTCAATCTGGTCTGGGGAATAAAAACACCGCGAGCCTTCATAGAAAAAGTCCGCAACTACATCGTCATTCTGGTTGTTGCACCGATCCTCCTGATCGTCGCGAACACCGGACTTCCCATCATCATGGGGTTTGCCGGCAAACTGACCTGGATGGGCCCGGTCGTGACACGAGCACTGGGAATGATTCCGGTCTTCGTCATGGCCCTTACCTTCACCCTCGTCTACATCATGATGCCCAACACCAAGGTCAGATTCTCAGCCGCCTTCACCGGCGCATTTGTCAGCGCGGTATTCACCGTTCTATTTCAATTCGCCATCATTAAACTGGGCGTCCTTGCAACCAGCGCCAACAAAACGTACGGCACGCTGGCCGCCATTCCGCTGTTCCTCTCGTGGGTGCAAATCAGCTGGCAGATCATGCTGCTGGGCGCGGAAGTTGCCTTCTCCATCCAGAACGCCGGAACCTATGCCCGCGAACGGCTCGCCGTCAATCCGAGCGCCCGTTCACGCCTTTGCCTCGCCTTCGCCCTCATGAAAAAAATCACCGCCGTCTTCGAAGCCGGTAAAGGCCCGTTCGACACCGCCGCCTACGGAATAGCCAACCGCGTTCCCGTCCGGCTCATCAACGACGTCATTGCCATTCTGGCAAAAACCGGACTCGTCGCCGAAGCCGCCGGACAGCAGGGCTGCTACACCCTGCTCCGCGATCCCGCCGATATTTCCGCCCGCGCCATCGCCGACGCCATCCTCAACGAAGGGGCCGACCCGAACGAGCTCGGTATGAAAGATGACTTCCCGATGTTCGGAAAAATCACAAACGCCAGTTTCCAGACGTTGGAAAAACAAATCCTCAAGAGCTTTTGAGACTTTGAACTCACACGAAGCCACAAAGGCACAAAGAAATGACAGAAAACGAAATCGGCACGATTGTTGTAGACTGCGCGATCAAGTTACACATGGAGTTGGGGCCCGGACTATTAGAGTCTGTTTATGAGGTGCTCTTAACCCATCGATTGGAACAAAAAGGATTACGGGTAGAACGTCAGAGCCGTATTCCCATTAAATATGATGGGATCCAGTTTGATGAAGGCTTTCGCGCCGATATGATTATTGAGGGAAAAGTTCTGCTCGAACTCAAATCAACGGAGCAGACAACGAACGCCCATAAAAAACAGGTGCTGACATATCTCAAACTAACCGGCATCAAATTGGGCTATTTGCTGAACTTCGGCGAAGCTCTCATGAAAAACGGAGTTCACCGGATCCTTAACGGGCAACTCGACTGATTTAAAAGATCCTCTGTGCCTTGGCGTCTCCGTGTGAGCAACCCTCTTTAACTCAGATTGATTCCCTATTACACAAAAAAATCCGCCCCGGAAATCCGGAGCGGAGCGTTGAAGAAAAAAGCGCGGAATTTAAACCCGCCCGAAGAAGCGGCGGTAGAGAGCAATGACCGCCCCGCCGAGACCGAGAATCAGCGCCGTCGCCGGTTCGGGAATGACATTGACCGATAGCTTATAAACGATTCCGTCATAGCTGTAGGTGGAAGATCCGGCATCGGCAAACCCAGCACTATTGATACGCCCAACTGTAATCAGGCCGTTCGGCGTGTTCACATACCCCAGCTGTCTTCCTCCGATCGCAAGATCGTCATCATCTGTGATATAGAGCGTAGTAGTGCGATCTCCGGTCGGAGAACCAAGAGATTTGTACCGGTCTGTTTCAAACCCTGCTCCTATCCAGCTTTGGGCAAAGGCCGTCTGCAATGAAGTCAGACCAGTAGCCAGCGAAACCGTGACATCCCGTCCGTCCAGTGTCCAATAGCGGATTTGATCAATCTCCAGCGCCAGATTCTGCGCAGAGATGGTTTGATAAATGGCACCGCCGTTAGTGTACGCCGTATCATCGAAAACCGTGACCCACTCCGCCGGCGCCATGCTGCACAGCGCAACCAGCCCTGCCATTATCATCCATTTTGTTTTCATTGTTTTGCCTTCCTTCAAACCCGTCCGAAGAAGCGGCGGTAGAGAGCAATGACCGCCCCGCCGAGGCCGAGAATCAGGGCCGTCGCCGGTTCAGGGATTGCAACGACGCGGAACCCGACACTGTCGCCCTCACTCACCGGATCGTGGACGTAGCTACCCGACGAACACAGGTAGTACTCAATGTTGCCGTAACCGCCGCCGCGGAGCACGCCGCTCGATGTTTCCATCCACTCCCAGACGTTGCCCATCATGTTGACCGTTCCGTTCTGCTCCACGCCGCCATAGCCTGCCGTCCAGGTGTAGTTGGATGCGCCGTTCACATAGCCGCTGTTATAGTAGTTCCAGCCGGAGGCGGTGCCCTGTATCGGGACGTTGGCGGTTCCGTTAGCATAGAGTGAATAGCCGGAGGCATCGGTTTTGAAATAGGCCGCTTTATACCACTCGTCTTCTGTCGGCAGAGCATAGACGGTAATACCGTCGTTCATCGCATTCGCACGGGTGTATGAGCCTGCTCCGGTTCCGTCAGCACTGTACAGATTGTAGGCCGACGAGCCGCCGTTCGCATTCTGTGTCAAATAATTGGCGTACTTCTTCGCTTCGTAGAGCGAAACGTACGATGCCGGAGCGTTGGGCCCCACGCCGCTCCAGTAGTTTTCGTTGTTGTTGCCGACGCCAGTCGCTAGCTGAAACTCCGCAATCGTTACTTCGGTCGCCGAGATTCGATAGGTGTAGGCCACATCGCCGTAAGTGCCGCCGTTAGCCGGATCTGGTGCATTGCCCGCGTTGCCTATCGTCACAAACCCCGCCTGCGCCATTCCGCTGAGCGCCATCAATCCCGCCATTATCATCCATTTTGTTTTCATTGCTTTCCTTTCCTCTTAATTGCCGCCGCAACAAATTAAAATCCGTACGGGGTGCCCGCAATTTATTCTCCTTCACTGACGGACTCAACCCATTTAAAAGAATCGGGGCTGTTTTTTCGCGTAAGGAGTTCCACCACAAAATATAAAGAACCTGCACCTCAAAAGCTCCGGCTCCTGCACGAGGCTCAACCTGGACAACAAAAATCCGCCCCGGAGTCCGGAGCGGATTGTTGAAAATAAATGCGTTAAGTTTAACGGCGCATCGCCGAACGACGTGCGCGGTTAATAACCACAGCGATGCCCGCACCGAAAATCAGCATCATGGCACTGGCCGGCTCGGGAACGACCCCGATTGAAACGACGCGGAACCCGATAGCGCCGTCCTCATACGACGAACCGGCGCTGTCGTAGCGATTCGACGAACACAGGCCGATCTCATAGCTGTGGTAACCGCCGCCGCGGATCACGCCGCTCGATGTTTCCATCCACTCCCAGACGTTGCCCATCATGTTGACCGTTCCGTTCTGCTCCACGCCGCCGTAGCCTGCCGTCCAGGTGTAGTTGGGTGCGCCGTTCACATAGCCGCCGTTATAGTAGTTCCAGCCGGAGGCGGTGCCGTGCGTCGGGACGTTGGCGGTTCCGTTAGCATAGAGTGAATAGCCGGAGGCATCGGTTTTGAAATAGGCCGCTTTGTACCACTCATCCTCTGTCGGCAGAGCATAGACCGTTCCGTAGGTGGAGACCGCCGAGGCGCGGTCGGTGGACTGATAGTTTCCACCACTGAACACATACGCTCCGAGATTGATGTTGCCGCTGGTGATGTAGTTGCAGTATTGCATCGCTTCATAGAGCGAGACCCGGGAGGCCGGAGCGTTGGGGCCCACGCTGGTTCCTTGGCCATCGTCGTTCCAGTAGTTTTCGTTTCCACTGCCCGCGCCGGAAGCCGTGAACTCCGCAATCGTCACTTCCGTTACTGAGATCCGGTAGGTGTAGGCCACATCACCATAGATGCCGCCGTTAGCCGTGTCCGCCGCGTTGCCCGCGTTTCCAATCGTTACAAACGCCGCCTTCGCCATGCCGCACAGTCCAACCAACCCCGCTATCATCATACATCTTGTCTTCATCGTTTTGCCTTTCTGTTGAGAAGCCTGAATTCCGTACGGAACGTCCGCAATTTACCCCCCCCCAGCAGAAATCCAGCCATTTCTACCGGATTTCAAATGTCTCAAAATTTGTCCGCTGAACATTGAGCATTGGTTATTGAATTTGGACTGCGGCGATAAAGGCTGCGCCGTATCACCGCTTTTCTGTAGCCGAGGTCCGTGACCTCGGGATATGGTGATCACGATGAATTCCGAGGTCATGGACCTCGGCTACAAAAACTTCCACAAAAAAACCGCCCCGGCCAATTTTGAAGCATCTCCAATCCTTGCTTATTGAGCATTGAATATTGTTTGTTGTTCATTCGGGCCGCCGGGCGTGCTTTAATCGGCGGCCTATGAATTTCCGTGAAGAGTTGAACGAAGAGCAGTACGCCGCCGTGACCGCGCCGGACGGGCCGACGCTGGTGATCGCCGCCGCCGGTACCGGTAAAACCCGCACGCTGGTTTACCGCGTCGCGTGGCTGATTGAAAAAGGGGTCGATCCAAACCGTATTCTGCTGCTCACCTTCACCAACAAGGCCGCCCGCGAAATGCTCGACCGCGCCCACGATCTGACCGGCGGCGGCGTCAGCGGTATGCTCGGCGGAACGTTCCACCATCTCGCCAACCGGCTGTTGCGCCAGCACGCCCGCGAAATCGGTTTCGGCAACGACTACACCATTCTCGATTCCGACGATGCCAAGAAGCTGATGAAGTCCTGCGTGGACGAACTCAATCTGGACGACAACGAGCATTTCCCGAAACCGCAGGTGCTGCTCAGTCTCTACGGACTCGCCTCCGGCTCGCAGAAACCTCTCAACGAGCTGGCCTACGACTGGTTCAGCGAAGCCCCGATCGAAATCGCCGACGTGCTGAAGCTCCGCGACCATTATGTGAAGCGTAAAAAAGAGCTCAACGTGATGGATTTCGATGATCTGCTGCTTTACGCGCTGAAACTTTTCCAAACCTCGGACTATGTCCGCAATCTGTATCAGGAACGGTTTCAGTATGTGCTGGTGGACGAATATCAGGACACCAACACCATTCAGGCCGAATGGGTTCACCTGCTCGCCGGTAAACATAAAAATCTGATGGTGGTCGGCGACGACTTCCAGAGCATCTATTCGTGGCGCGGCGCGGACTACCACAATTTTCTTTCGTTCCCGAAGCGCTATCCCGACACGAAAACCTACAAACTCGAAGTCAACTACCGCAGCACGCCGGAAATTCTCGACGTCGCCAACGCCTGTATCAAAGGCAATCCGCTCCAATTTCAGAAAGAACTGCGCGCCGTCCGCGAAAGCATCGCCGAGCCGACCCTCGCCCTGCTCCGCGACGGCGACGAACAGGCGCGCTATGTCATCGCCAAAATCGAAGAACTGAAACGCAAAGGCACTAAACTTTCCGATATCGCCGTTCTCTACCGCTCGCACTTCCACGCCATGGAGCTGCAAATGGCGCTGACCCACGCCCGCTTTCCGTTCCAGGTCACCTCCGGCATCCGCTTCTTCGAACAGGCGCACGTCAAAGACGCCTGCACCGTTCTGCGCCTGCTGGAAAATCCGGCCGACGAACTGGCCTTCAAGCGGCTGTTGGAAATGTTTCCGAAGCTCGGACCGAAAACCGCCGATAAAATCTGGCAGAAGATGGGCAAACGATTCGAAGCACGCAAACCGGAAGCGCACGCGCAACTGCTTGCCGCCCTGCCCGCCGCCGCCGTTTCCATCTGGAAAGAAATCCAGCCGGTTTTTCTCGCCTACGAAACCGAATCGCTCAGCGAAGATCCCGGCGAAATCATTTACCGTTTCAACAAAGCGTTTTACGGCGAATATCTCATCGAAACCTTCGATAACGCCAAACACCGGCAGGAAGACCTCGACAGTCTGATCGACTTCACCGCCCGCTTCGAATCCTGCTCCGCCTTCCTCAGCGAAATGGCGCTGCTCACCAACCTCGACGCCGAGGCCGAAACCGCGCCAGCCGCGCTGGACGGCGTACGGCTCAGCACCGTCCATCAGGCCAAAGGTTTGGAGTGGAAAGCCGTCTTCGTCATCTGGCTGAACGAAGGACTCTTCCCGAGTTCCAAATCGGTCGAACAGATCGGCGGAGAATCGGAAGAGCGGCGGTTGTTTTACGTCGCCATCACCCGCGCCGAAGACCGCCTATTCCTCTGCGCTCCACAGGTCCGTCGCAAACACGACGGCGGCGTCATCTTCTACGAACCCTCGCAGTTCATCCGCGAAATCCCGCCGCACCTCCTGAAACAGGACGGCGGATTTTTTTGAGCCTCAGTAACCGCGAATAAACGCGAATCTCCGCGAATATAGCCAGGGGTCTCCAAATGTAGGGTTGGCTCTATGAGCCAATCTTTTCATCGGCTCGCAGGGCCGACTCTACATTGAAATTGGTGGGACTCACTCCGGCAAAACTTCGGAAGAGGTTTCTTACGGAACAGTCTTGCCGAGACTTCTTTCAAACTGCAAGATTTCGCCGTCAACCGGTTGATATTTCATGCGGAGATTCTGATTATGCTAGCCAAAGTTTTTTCGGGTGCCGTTTTCGGTGTTGATGCCTACACGGTGGAAATCGAGGTCAACAGCGGACACGGTGAACCGAAGACGGTGATTGTCGGCCTGCCCGACATCGCGGTGAAAGAAAGCGAGCACCGCGTGATTACCGCGCTGATCAACTCCGGATTCACGCCGCCGCAGGGGCGCGTGACGATCAATCTCGCTCCGGCCAATATTAAAAAAGAAGGGCCGAGTTTCGACCTGCCGATTGCACTCGGCATGCTGGCAGCGGAAAACGATATCAAGCCCGATCTGCTCGACCGTGCCTGCATCATCGGCGAGCTGGCACTTTCCGGCGCAGTGCGCCGCGTGCGCGGCGTTCTACCGATCACCATTGCGGCGCGTGCCGCCGGGCGCAAGGCGATCATCGTTCCGGAAGAGAATGCCGAGGAAGCCGCGGTCGTGGACGGCATCAAGGTATTCGCCGTAAAAAATCTGCGCGAGGCGGCGGATTTCCTGAATATGGAACTGACGCTGAAGCCGCACACGGTTGACCTGAACAAAACTTTTGATACGCACAACCAGTACGCCGCCGACTTCGAGGATGTGAAGGGACAGGAGTACGCCAAGCGCGCAATCGAAGTCGCCGTCGCCGGAGGCCATAATCTGCTGATGATCGGTCCGCCGGGAACCGGCAAGACGATGCTGGCCAAACGGATTCCATCCATCCTGCCGCCGATGACGCTCGAAGAAGCGCTGGAAACCACAAAGATTCACAGCATCGCCGGTAAGCTCGACGCGCACGAATCGCTAATCGCCACGCGCCCTTTTCACTCGCCGCACCACACGGTTTCCGACGCCGGACTGCTCGGCGGCGGAACGCATCCGGTTCCCGGTGCGGTGAGTCTCGCGCATAACGGCGTACTGTTTCTCGACGAACTGCCGGAGTTTCACCGCAACGCGCTGGAGGTTCTGCGCCAGCCGCTCGAAGACGGCGTGGTGACCATTGCCCGCGCCGCGGCCAGCGTGACGTTCCCCTGCCGGTTCATGCTGGTGGCGGCGATGAATCCAACGCCCGACGGTTATTTTCCCGACGACCCGCGCTCCACCTCGTCACCGCTTCAGGTGCAGCGCTATCAAAGTAAAATATCCGGCCCGCTGATGGATCGTATCGACATTCACATCGAGGTTCCTTCGGTCGATTATCAAAAACTCGCCGGACTCGAAAAAGGCGAGCCGTCGGCTTCCATCCGGGCGCGGATTGTCGCGGCACGGAAAATCCAACAGGAACGCTACGCCAAAGACCGGCATGTCCACAGTAACGCCGGAATGCAGCCGAAGCATTCGCGCAAATACTGCCGTCCGTCCGACGATGCGGCGCAACTGCTGAAAACCGCCGTAGCGGAAATGAATTTCAGCGCCCGCGCCTACGACCGGATTCTGAAAGTCGCCCGCACCATCGCCGATCTCGCCGGCGAAGAAACCATCGGTACCGATCACATCGCCGAAGCAATTCAGTATCGAACTCTGGACCGGCTTTTGTAGCGGCGTATTCTCTTATATCGGTATCGCAGAGAAGAAAGCTTGAACCGCCCCCCCTGCCTGCCGTTTAATCCGGGACATGAATCCTATGCGCGTCAACATCTCAACACTGCATAACTCCAGCCAACCCCTTTTTCCTTTAACCGGAGCGAAGGAACGTTTGGAAATGGTCGAACAACTGCGCATCGAATCCGGGAAATTCCTTTATGAATATCCAGCAGGACTTCAAAGAATTCTTACAGCTGTTAGACGACTTCGCGGTTGACTACATGGTTGTCGGTGGATACGCCGTTGCCTTTCACGGGTATGCGCGGTTTACCAAAGATATCGATGTGTTTTACGACAACGAACCGGAGAATACCCGTCGCCTGAAGAAGGCCATGAAGGCTTTCGGCTTCCCGGAGGATCATCTGCACGACGCTTTGTTTGAAGAGCCGGGAACCGTTATTCAGTTTGGCTACCCGCCGTGCCAGATCGACCTGCTCAACCGGATTGACGGAGTGGAATACGAAGAAGCCCGCTCGCGGAAAATGATCAGCCGGTTCGACGGACTGCAAATTGCATTCATCTCCAAAGAGGATTTGGTAAAGAACAAACAAAGTACTCCGCGGCTGAAAGACCGGGCAGATATCGAAGAGCTCGAAAAAGCAGATCCAGATCGTTTAATATAAAGTCCGCACATGCCTGCACACCTCTATAAAATTGCCGGTATCGCTCTAGCCCTGCTTGCCATGAGCCTGTTCAGTCTGGCGCCGGTACTGCAAAAGTCGGCGCTCGACCGCCTGCCGCCGCTTTCCTTTTCCAACTTTTGGAAGTCACTGGTCAGTCTGGTTAAAAACCGGCGCTGGATGCTCGGGTTCGCGGTCGGCTGTCTTGGGCTGCTGCCGTATGTTGCGGCACTGCGGCTGGTCGGCGTGGCGGTGGTACAACCGCTGTACGGATTCGGCTTCATTGTACTGGTAAGCGTTTCGCGGTTTATGCTCCACGAAAAACTGCATCCGGCGGCTCGGCTGGCGATGGCTCTGCTGATTCTAATGCCGGTATTCATTGCGCTCGGGGATGTTTCCGGCGTGCAGTACGACATTACTCAGCCCAGCACACAAATGAGTCTCGGCATTTTTGTTCCGGTCATCCTGCTGACCGGCGGCATCCTAATTTTTTTCACAAAAAAACATCCCATCTACTGGGCCGTAGTTTCCGGCGCGCTCTTTGGCGTCGGTGCCGTGTTCGCGCAGATGGCCATTTCGTTCCTGACGCTGGATGAACTACGGAATGTCGGCAGTTTTCGCGCACTGATCCGTAACGAAGACCTGATGTTCAGTCTGGCGGCGGTTCTCATTGCCGTGCCGCTGAATGTGTTTGCCGACTACTGCATGCAGGTCGGTCTCCAGCAAAAGACGGCCTCACACTTTATGCCGATGGCGCAAACGATAAATAATGTCGTGGCGGTGGCTGGCGGTATCTTGATTTTCGGACAGCGCGTAACACACTGGCATTTTTATATCGCCGGTATTGTGATGGGGCTCGCCGGACTCTTTCTACTGGCGCGGTTTAAACACCACTCAGAACGGACTCTTGAACACTGATGCCGGCTCGTCGCCGCTCAACAGCAGCTTCTTCCCCAGCAGCCGGAGCTTTTCCTTCGCCTTTTTGCCGGAACTTTCCTGCGGAATAGTCACAGCCTCCGTATAAAACTCATCAATCAGTTTTTGAATGATCCGCTTTGCAGAATCGGGATGAGATAATTCGAGGGCACGGCGGCGCATCTTGGCCATCCGCTCCGGATTCTTCAGCAGCAGATCCACCTTATACGCCATCGTAGCCAGCTGGTTGCATTTTACAGCCGCGCCGTTTTCAAGCAGGAAGTCGCTGTTGCGCTCTTCCTGTCCGGGAATCGGCTGGTAAATTACCATCGGCAGACCGCAACTCATCGCCTCGGCGGTAGTCAGTCCGCCGGGCTTGCCGATATAGAGATCGGCGGACTTCATCCATTCATCCATTTCAGTGGTGTACCCGAGTACTTTGAAATCGAGATGTGCTGCGGCATCCGCACGCTGGCTGAGCTGATCAAGCACACTCTGGCGCAGTTTTTCATTCTTCCCGCAGATCACCACGATCTGCACCGGCATGGTGAGATCGCTCAGCACTTCGACAATCCGTTCGGCAGAACTGACACCGAGCGCACCGGCGGAAACCAGCAGCATCGGCGCATCGTTACGCAGTCCCTGTTTCGCCCGTAGCGCCGCACGTTCTTTGGTTTCACAGAATACCGGATCGATCGGAATACCGGAGACCGTGATACTTTCCGGCGGAAAGCCGATATTTTCGAGCTGCACCCGCGACTCTTCCGTCGCCACGAAGTAGTGATGGATCAGCCGCGAAAGCCACATGGCATGTGCATAGTAATCGGTGATGGTGATTGAAAGCTGCGTATCCACTTTGCCGTGCTTGATCAGGTGCGAAAGAATTTCCGCTGGCAGAAAATGGGTGCAGATCGTGATGTCCGGTTTGAATTTTTTAATCTGCCGCACCAGCGGGCCGGTGTTCATACGATCCAGCATCAGGCGCATTTTTTCGGTTTTCCACGGCTCGTCCTGAGAATCGTAGAACCAGCCAAGCAGCACCGGCGCACTTTTAACCAGATCGATATAAAACTGTCCATAGAACCGCCGGAACATTTTGTTGGTATAACGCAGTGCATCAACGTGCAGGACTTCGCCGGTAGCCGGATGGGCAGCGGCGGCCTTGGCGAGCGCCTCGCCGGCGCGGATATGGCCTGTGCCGGCGCTAACTGAAAGAATAAGCACGCGATGTCCGGGATTGTGTGTTCGCAGTTTCATATAATCTCCCGATGAACCAATTCGTGAATCAGCCGGTCGGCTTCGATGTGTGCGGTTTCCATAAACGCCTGAAAGTCCTCAGCGTTTCTGCCGGTTGGATCCGGCACGTTGAGCGTTTCAACTTTATCTTCACCCTGCCAGCCGTATTCCATCAGCCGGAAAAGTTTTTCTTCCGACTCCGGCCATTTTCCGAGAATGAAATCTTTGTGTTCCTGCTCCATCACCAGAATCAGGTCAGCGCGCTTCACCAGGCGATCAGACAGCGGCTCCGCAGTATGCTGCCGCAGACTGAATCCGTTATTACGCGCGATAAGCGCAACAACATCGTTAATCCGTCCGCCACCCGTCGCCTTGGTGCCGGCGGAGGTAATCCGGATGCGCTTGAGCGCGCCGGGGCGGTATTGGGAAAGATAGTGCCTGAGGTAGCCGGCAAAGTAGGCACTGCGCGTACGATTGGCTGTGCAGACAATCACTAGATGGAATTTTTTCCTGAAAGGAAACATGCGCGGATAATCAATTAAAACAGCCGTTTTAACAAGTCAAACATCCGTGCGTTGGCCGCAGGCAGTTCTGCAAAAAAAGGCGTCATCTGCTCCAGAGTCTGAATGAACGGTCCCTCCGTAATTTCGTCCGCACAGTTTGTACAAAGCGCCCGCAGACTTTCTTCCGTTGTTTCGAGATGAAACTGAAGCCCCAGTACATTGTCTTTATAAATGAACGCCTGATTGCCGCACGCCGGACTCGATGCCAAATGTGTCGCACCGTCCGGAATACCGAACGTGTCGCCGTGCCAGTGAAAGGCCATGAATTCCGCCGGAAATATTTTCCCGTCACCGGTCAAAGGAAAGAAGCCGATTTCCCGCTGTTTATTTTTGCCGACCTTCGCGCCAAGCACCTCGGCAATGAGCTGTGCGCCGAGACAGATGCCTAGCACCGGCTTGTTCTGTGCAATGATTTTTTTGATGAACGCCTTTTCCTCTGCCAGCCACGGATAGATTGATTCATCATAAACGCCCATCGGCCCGCCCATCACAATCAGCCCGTCTACATTTTCAGTGTCCGGCAACCGGTCATCAGCCCAAAACCGCGTGGAAGAAACATCGTGACCGTTTTCGATCAGCCATGGCTCCATACAACCCAGCCCCTCGAACGAAACATGCTGAAGCCAGTGAATTTTCATAGGAGAGAATTAATGAAACGCTGGAATATTGGAAAGCAGTAAATCAGTTCCGGTTTGCCTCCACTGGAACCCCGCGCTACATTCACGCGGTCGTTACTAAACTGAACTTCGAAACCCGACACGGTGAGCGAAAGGACAAATATGACTGCATCTATGGCCTGTTTATTAAAGCGGATCGCAATAGCCGGAGCCATCGGACTGGCAGGCTCGGCAAAAGCAGCGGACTGGCCTAACTTCCTCGGCCCGAACACCAACAACATCTCCCTCGAGCGCGGCCTGAACAAGTCGTGGAGCAACCAGCTGCCCCGCATTCTCTGGAAAACCGACTTAACCGACGAAGGTTATGCCGCACCATCCATTGCCGGCGGCAAGCTGTTCATCGTAGACCATCTGGGCTCAAACGACATCGTCCGGGCACTCAGCATCGCCGATGGCCATGAACTCTGGCGTTATGAATATCCGGATGCCGTTAAAGCGCATCAGGGCTTCACGGCCAACACGCCTCTGGTTGATGGCAACAAGGTCTACACCTACAGCCGCCGCGGCAAGGTTCACTGTCTCGACACCGAATCCGGTGCCGTGCTGTGGAGCCGCGATCTAGCCGCGGAATATCAGAGTAAAATGCCACCGTGGGAGTTCTGCTTGTCGCCCGTTGTTGACGGTGATAAATTAATCCTGTGTCCGAACGGCGAACGCTGCGGCCTGCTCTTCCTGGACAAAACCACCGGCAAAACCCTGAAGGAAGCGGCCCCCGGATTTCTCGCCAGCTATGCCACGCCGATTATTGCAACGCTCAACGGCGTCCGGCAGTACGTTCTGTTCGGCACCGACCGCCTGGCCGGATTTTCTACCGATGACGGCAAAGAGCTGTGGCAGGTTCCCTGGCCGACCAAGTTCGGCGGAAAAAAAGGGCCAACCCCGCTGCTGCTAGGTGACAACCGTATTTTCGCCTCCACCACGGAAGGCGGCGATACCGGCGTCGTCGATCTTTCCTCCGGCTCGCCGGTCGTAACGTGGAAGCATCAAAAAATGCAGGATCACTTCCCTACCCCGGTTCTCTATCACGGCCGCATTTACGGCTCTTCCGATCCGAAGTTTCTGGTCTGCCTCGATCCGGCGGACGGCCAGATTCTATGGGAAAAAGAAACGGGCAAATATACGTCCGTCCTTGCGGCGGACGACATCGTCATCGCCCTGTCCGGCACCTCCGGCGAATTAATCATGCTGGATGCCGCCGTTCCGGAATACAGCGAACTCGGACGCTTCACCCCGCTGGGCGGCGCGAGCTGGACGGCGCCAATTCTGTCCGACGGCCGCCTTTACGTGCGCAACAAAACCGCCATTGCATGCATTGACCTGAAAGCGGTTACCGACAAGTAGTCGCGAAACTCAACGTTCCGACCGGATCATAATCAGTAGCATTTTAAACGGCGCTTCGGCGGCCTGCACGTCGTGCGGAATATTGGCCGGCATGATAATCAGTTCGCCGGCTTTCACTGTCTGCGGGTTACCGGCGATGATGAAAGTCCCCTCGCCTTCAACCACTTCGACGACCGCGTCGAACGGCGAGGTGTGCTCGCTCAGCCCCTGCCCTTTATCAAACGAGAAGAGCGTGATGTTGCCGGTTTCTTTTTTAAGCAGTGTACGGCTGACCACCGCGCCGTCGGAATAATCCACCAGTGTTTTCAGATTAAGTGCTTTGCCTTTTAATTCATTCATCTCATACCTCCTTACCAACTTTGGACTGCGGGGGCTTGCCACCGCTTTCATCGCAGAGCTTGCTCTGCGCCCCGCCGAAGCAAGCTTCGCCAAACAAAGCGCAGGCAAGCCTGCGCACTCCATATTTCTAATCCAACCTCTTAATTTCCCGCAGTTCACCGTCGAGGCCGATCACCGCTTCTTCGACTACCAGATCATTGCGCCCACTCCGGCGCGCGGCTTCCCTGACCATCATCGTCAGCCCTCCGCAACAGGGAACTTCCATCCGGACAATGATAACTTTAGGAATGCCGTTCGAAGCCAGAATGGCGGCAAGTTTTTCGACGTAGCCTTCCGTACGATCAAGTTTCGGACAGGCGATGGCGATAGCCCGTCCGCGAATAAACCGCCAGTTGACGTCCGGCGAAGCCGACGGTGCGCACGTGCTGAGTACCACCAGTTCGCGGTCTTTAAAAAACGGCGCCTCCACCGGAACCAAATGCAACTGCGTCGGCCACTGATTAAGCTCGGACGGGATAACCTGCCCCGAAACCGCTGGAGCGGTGGGTTTAGCGGACGCTTTCTGCTGTCCGAAGCGGACTTGCAGTCCAGGGCATCCGCCCGCTGGCGGTGTCTTTTTCTGTACATGTTCCTGTACAGCATCCTCATCAAACTCCGGAGCATCCCGCTCGATAATCTTCAGCGCGCCAGTCGGGCATTCGCCGATACAGGCACCGAGCCCGTCACAGAAAACATCACTCACCAGCTTTGCTTTGCCGTTTACGATGGCCAACGCGCCCTCGGCGCAACTGGTAACACAGTCGCCGCATCCATTGCACTTTTCTTCATCTATTTCGATAATCTTGCGTTTCATGGGGTTCTCCATTTGTTACGCATACCTTACCGGACGACAAAACAGCCGTCCTTGACACAGGTCAAGACTACAAAAATTACGATTAATACTCGCCGGTCAAAATGGCTCCGACCTGTTGATGCGTTTGCGACCTATAATAAAAGCGGCAGATCGAGTGGATTTATTCAAACGGGGTATGCACTTAGCTCAACTCTCTACCTTATGTTGTTTTGACCGCCTATGATCTTATGGCGAGGAACCGGCTTATTGTGGATCGATTGTTCCATCAGACGGTAAAAAAGCAGCCCGCGT
>Ga0247839_1003248_pt1 | contig 22774 bp, 20 predicted proteins | sample LaCruzMarch2015__6_FD_192405 | JGI IMG/M metagenome (GOLD analysis project Ga0247839, IMG submission 192405) | Freshwater microbial communities from meromictic Lake La Cruz, Castile-La Mancha, Spain - LaCruzMarch2015_16m | ecosystem: Environmental > Aquatic > Freshwater > Lake | place: Spain... | reverse complement strand
GTTCCGGCCAACGAGATAAGGCTAAGGCAACAAATTCTTCTTTGCTCATCATGTTTCTTAATGTGCTTTTGTTCAATTCACAAGGTACTACTTTTCTAACTCACTGCGACATTTTGAATTGCACCCATTCGCCATTGTGTGTTCAGCGGCGGCGAAACCCCGGTTTTGATGACCGGCGGCAACATCAAGTTCAACCTGATCTTTACCCACAACCAGGTGTACAGCGGCGACGATGACGCGATCTGGCTGGAGTACTGGCGAAACGTGCAGATCGAGGACAATGTCATCAGCAGTTTTAGCAACAGTTCCCACTTCGGTATCTATGGGCTGGGAATCCGGGATTTTGACATGCGCAACAACCGCGTGCGGGTGGCCGGTCCGCAAGCCTCCGTGGGTATTTACCTGAAAAACTGCGGCCGGTTCTCCCGCACCAGTGTGCTGGCCAACAACGCAGTCGCCATGAACCTCGGTACCGGCATCATTGCCATCGGGTTCTTTTTGAAAACAACATCCTGCGGACCACTGCTACGGGTGCTCTGCAATGGTGGCTGAACGGACAGGCGCTTCCCGGCGCAGTTGGCGACACCCTGCTGCCGCCGGCCAACGGCTGGTATCAGGTGCAGGTGACCGACGCGGGGCTGTGCAGCGCATTTTCGGACAGCCTGCAAGTGGTGCTGCTGCACACTGCTTCGCTTGCGGGTGCCGCGCCCCTGCAACTGATTCCCAACCCGCTGACCGGCCCGACCCTCTGGATCGCGCAGGTGCAGGGCGAACTATCCGATGTGCAGGTTGTGGACCTGCAGGGACGCACCTGGCCGGTGCGAATGCTGCCTGCCTCCGCCACTGCACTGCCGGGTGTGGATGTAAGCGGTCTGCCGGCAGGGGTGTATTGCCTGTGCGTACGCGATAGAAGCGGGCGGCCAGGTCGCGGGCTTTTTGTGAAGCAGTGAAGGATTTGGGGTCAGGACAAGGCAAGTTATTGTTTTCACGTTCCTTAACCCACAATAGCCGCTATGAGTTTCCGCGTGGCTACTGCCCGGTGGCTGATGGTATTTTTGACCTCATCGCCCAGCTCGGCAAAGGTTTCCGCGTAGCCATCGGGCACAAAAACCGGATCGTATCCAAACCCGCCTGTGCCCTTTTGTTCCAGGGCAATTTTTCCCTCGCAAACGCCCTCTAACAACACCGCCTCGGAGCCGCGCACGAGCGCAATCACTGTCCGGAACTGCGCCTTCCGGTTTGCTGCGGTACTCAGGTTATCAAGCAACAGCGCCATGTTGGCCTGCGGGTCTTTTTCCTCGCCGGCATAACGCGCCGTGTGTACCCCCGGGGCCCCGTTAAGCGCTTCCACCTCCAGGCCGGTATCTTCCGAAAAACAATCGTATCCGTAGTGGTTTTTTACGTGCCAGGCTTTGAGCAGCGCGTTTCCCTCCAGGGTATCGGCGGTTTCGGGTATTTCTGTTGTACAACCGATGTCGGTCAGGGTTTTTACCTCAAACCCTGCGCCAAGGATTTGCTGGATTTCCCGGGCTTTGTGGGCATTGTGGGTGGCGAAAACGAGCAGCATATTGGCGGGTTATCTTGTGTATAAATACGCCCTTAAAGCGGGATGTTGCCGTGTTTTTTCCTTGGCCGCAAGGAGGCTTTGTTTTCCAGCATGGCAAAGGCTTTGATGAGTTTTCGGCGGGTTTCGGCCGGGTCAATCACCTCGTCAATGTAACCCCGTGCGGCGGCGCGGTACGGATTGGCGAAGGTGTCGGCGTAGGCTTTTTCTTTTTCCAACAGCTTGGCGGCGGGGTCGGGCGCTGCCTCAATTTCGTGCTTAAAAATGATTTCAGACGCCCCTTTGGCCCCCATAACGGCAATTTCGGCGCTGGGCCAGGCGTAGTTCATGTCGGCACCGATGTGTTTGGAGTTCATCACGTCGTACGCGCCCCCGTAGGCTTTGCGGGTGATGACCGTTACGCGCGGCACGGTGGCCTCCGAGAAGGCAAACAACAACTTGGAGCCGTTGGTGATGATGCCGTTCCACTCCTGGTCGGTGCCGGGCAGAAAACCGGGCACATCCACCAGCACGAGCAGCGGAATGTTGAAACAGTTGCAAAAACGCACAAATCGAGCCGCTTTTTTGGACGAATTGACGTCCAACACCCCTGCCATGTGCATGGGTTGATTGGCAATGATGCCGATGCTGCGGCCGGCTAAACGCGCAAAGCCCACCACAATATTTTCGGCGTATGATTCCTGCACTTCCATAAACGACGCTTCGTCTACGATGCCATGCACCACGTCGCGCATGTCATAAGGCTGATTCGGGTTTTCCGGCACAATGTGGCGCAGTTGCTCTCGGTACTCGTCGCCCAAAGCATAAGGCAAACACGGCACGGTGTCTTCGCAGTTTTGCGGCATGTAGGAGAGCAGGCGCTTGATTTTGTCGATGCAGTCTACGTCGTTGGAGGCCACTAAGTGGGTGACGCCCGATTTTGTGGCGTGGGTGGAGGCGCCGCCCAATTCTTCACTGCTCACTTCCTCGTTGGTCACGGTTTTCACCACATTGGGGCCGGTAACAAACATGTAGGATGATCCTTCTACCATGACGATGAAATCGGTCATGGCCGGGCTGTACACTGCGCCACCGGCGCAAGGGCCCATGATGGCCGATATTTGGGGGACTACGCCGGAGGCCAGTACATTTCGGTAAAAAATATCGGCATAACCACCAAGGGAGTTCACGCCTTCCTGGATGCGGGCGCCACCGGAGTCGTTGAGGCCGATGAGGGGGGCACCGTTGCGCATGGCCAGGTCCATGATCTTGCAAATTTTTTCGGCGTGTGTTTCCGACAACGAGCCGCCGAAAACGGTAAAGTCCTGGGCAAACACGTACACCAAACGCCCGTTGATGGTGCCGTATCCGGTGACTACCCCGTCGCCGAGGAAAAGCTGATCGGCCATGCCAAAATCGGTGCATCGGTGGGTGACTAAGGCACCCACTTCTTCAAAGGAGCCGGGATCCATCAGCAGGCGCACCCGTTCAAGGGCGGTTAACTTGCCTTTTTGGTGCTGGTTATCGATTCGTTTTTGGCCGCCGCCGAGTTCGGCATCGGCTAATTTCTGTTGAAGGGCTTCGAGCTTTCCGATCATGGTCAATCCTTGGTTTATGCGGCTAAAGGTAAGGGGTGATGGCGTAATTGTAAGTACAGACTAAAAAAAGCGCCAACTCTTTTGGGAGTTGGCGCTGTGCGGGTATTTTCTAAAAGGCAATATAGATACACCCTGGATTAAAAAAGTGGAGGCAATTAAGCCTTATCGTGGTTTGCTGCTGTAGACTTGACGGCCAGGCCGTAGATGACCAGACCGAATCCGATTTTGTTTACAGCGTCGCCAATGTTGTAGATCAAGTCCATGTTGTTGATAGAAATGACATTGCGCAGCCAACCGTCTGTTTCAATGGCCATGTAACCAATTGGGTAAATAGCCCAGCCAGCCAATACGAACCAAGCGAGGGCGCTGAATGCACTCTGCAGGTGTGGATCGTTAGAGTTGTTGGCCAATTTGCGGGCCGAACCCATCCACACTTCGTACAGGATACCCACATAACCGATGGTGGAAATGATGCCCCACAATACGCTGTTGCTGCGGAACGCCGTTTCGCCGAGGTAGCCTGCGACCAGCATGATCAAAGAGTAGGCAATAAACTTCCAAAGCAACCCGATTTTGGCACCAAAGGCCTTCAGGATGAGGTAAAACTCCACACACATGAGTGGCACCGTCAGGATCCAGTCGATGTACCGGAATTGCGTGGGTGAAGTTTGGGTTTCCAACCAATACCCGCGCATGTAGAAGTAGTGCACAGCGGCGATCATGGTGATCAAACCCGAGATGAGCAATGACGTTTTCCACTTGCCGTCTACTTGGCCGCGCTCAAAAAAGAAGAACACAGAAGCAGCAAACATGGCCATGTAGCCAATGAAAAACGTAAAACCAACATAATCGTTGGCAGCCAGATTACCGGCTAAGAACAGGGGGGAAGTAAACAGGGCTTCCATACACAAAGATCGTTTAACGTTTGACTGGGATATTCCAGTGATCCTTAAACGAAATGCATCCCAAAGGGTTCAAAAGAAAATACTTATTTTTAACTAAATTTCATTTTTTTACTTGTCGTTTAGAATGATTATAAAATAGTTGAAAACACGATTGTGGTACTAAAACAGAATTAAATTTTAATAACAATGGAATTTTTCTTATTATTTTCTAAAGCGCCGCCGATAAATCAACAGTAATACAATAATATTCTGTCAAAGCAGTCGGAAAAAAAATCAAGCCAGGCATCACTCTGGCTTGAACAATACCACGCCCTTACCGACAGAAAAGTGCGCTCCGGTGAACAACTCCCGATCGATCCACAGTATGCCGTCGGTAAGTGCCGCCAATGCCGGCTCTCCGGAGCTGTCGGGTCTAAGCGTCACTTTTTGGCGGTCGTCGGTATCTACATTGCGGGCATTTTTTTTGAACAGGCGCTGTACCCAACCCGTCCAGTACATTTCCATGAGGCCAACCATATATCCGCTGAGCGGGTGAAAGGCGTGTATTTCGAAGCCCAGCTCCGTCACCCAGCGTTTAAAAGGCCCCGTGGGTATCAGATAATCGTGTCCGAAGGCATAAGCGCCCTGATGGACGAGGTACTCGGGCTTGCCGGGCCGATGCAACCAGTGTCCGATTCGGTTGACCGGGTCATACGTAATGGGAAACTCTCTGCTGGGGAAGGTCATCACAGCGATGCCTCCAGGCTTAAGCACGCGGTATATTTCGGCCATCATGCGCTCTGGCTTGCCTACATGTTCAATGACTTCGGAAGACACCACGAGATCGAAGTGCGCATCCGGATAGGTGAGGTTCAGGGCATCATTCGCTTCATAACGCAGGTTTAATACGTCGGCATTGATTTGCCGGGCATGTGCCAGGTCTTCTTCGTTCACGTCGCAGCCCACCACTTCGCGGGCATAACCGGCCAACATGCGGTCATAATCACCTTCCCCGGTGCCTAAGTTCAAAGCGCGCTCAAATTGGTGGCGGCCCGATAAACGCCGCATTTGATCCTGTACAAACCGGTAGCGGTTGCGGAAAGTGGGGAATAAGTGCTTGAAGTTCAATTTTTTGCGGTGTTTCTTAGTGCCTTAGTGGTAAAAAAGTGGTCGATCAAAATCAGCGCATTTGCTGAAGCGCGCCCCGGTACTGTTGCGCAGCGGAGGCATTACCCGCAGCTTCATGCACTTGAGCGGCCAATTCGTACGCGGGTTTGAAGTTGGGTGCCAATTGGATGGCCTTGTTCAGGTTGTTGAGCGCCGTCTGGTTGTCGCCGGTGTTTCTGGCAATCACGGCAAGGTAGTACCAGGCGGAGGGGTTATTCGACTCTCTTTTCAGCGCCAGTTCAAACTGTGCTTTGGCTTTGGCAGCATCGCCTTTGTTGATCCAGTACAAACCGATGAGGTTGCTGGCCTGGGCGTCGTGCGGACTGATGTCGAGTGCCTTTTCCGCTGCGGCCCTGGCTTCTTCCAATTGGTTATTGTTTAAACTGGCCTGGGCGAGGTTTATCCACGCGATGTCATCGTTGGGTACACTTTGAGTGGCTTGCTGAAATGCGGCCACCGCCGTGGGCCAATCGCCTTTTTTGGATGCTTCCATACCCTGGTTGCAGGCGAAGCTGTTGTTTTTGAGCACCGCGAGCAGCGGAGCGCCGCCCGCTGTGACGATGTGGACTGCGTTGTCGGGTGGCCATTTGCCTTTTTGCAAGGTAGAGCCGTCGATGAAACGCGTAGGGTACAAGGCATAGTCCCAGGGCAGGTCGCACCGTTTATCCCATTTGAGGTATTTAACCACCACATGCGGCCCATATTTAGCGGTCAGTTGTTTGGCCGAAAAATACATGTTGGTAGCAATGGTGACGGTGTCGGTCATGCCCGGATACAACACTTTTTCTTTTTCGAGCCACTCCAACCCCTGGCGCACACTCACGCCCCAGTAGTCGGTTTCATACTGCCCATAAGCGCCTTTTACCCCGCCTGCTACCGGGTTGAAATAGACGTAAGGAAACTTTGGATTGGCGGCGATGAAAACAGCCGCGTCGGCTATCAGCAGCGCAAATGCACCATAAACCGCGTATTGCAGGCTTTTTTTACCGGTAAACAGGTTGATCAATTCATTCCAGAAAAGACCCGCCAACACCACCATGGGTGGGTAAGCAAATGTAAGGTGTCGCCAGCCGTCGTGGATGACTGCGTTTTTATACACCACATAAAACACCGGAAATACAGCACCAAAAAGGGCGAGGCTTATCCAAAGCGGATTGTACTGTCTGAACAAGCGAGGCATCATGGGCAAGCTTCCGAAAAAGCCGACCAACACGGCCAGCGGAATGGTGTATGCAATCCATTTTATGGGATAGGTCCAGGGCGTTTTATCCGACATGATGTTTTGACCTTCATACAGCACGCGGATTTTGACTTCCAGATCGGCAAATTTAGACAGCGCCACCAAGGGATTTTTTAAAGGCGCTTGCATGGCGTAGGGCCAGAACAGCAGTGCCAACACGTAACCGGCAGCAGCCGTTCCGAGTACCACGATGGCATACTTGCGGAGCAAGGCGGCATTGGAAAATGCGGAGAACATGCCGTTTTTAAGCATAAAATGCAAGCCGGCAAACAAAAACAGGATAGCAAAAGGCAACAAGCCGCCAGCACGCATGGCCAGGGCAATGCCCAGTCCGGAGGCCAGTCCTGCGATGTTCCACCAGCGGGGCCGGGGCATGTCGTCGAGCATGCGCGCCATGTTGTAGAGCGCCATCATGTAGCCTGCGGCAAATGGAATGTCCTTAGGGTTCATGAGCGAATCGCCCACAAAACGCGGCGATACCAGCAGCAACAACAGGGTAAATATGCCCGCCTGCCAACCGGCGATAAGCCTGGCCAGCAATGCTGCACACACGATGGCTCCCCATCCGAGCACAGCACTGATGCCGTGGCGCATTTGGTGGTATTGCAGGTGCTCGGGGCGCAACCCGAAAGCCTTGTTGGCAGCGCCAGACACCACTTCAAAAAAGCCGCCGTACAAGTGCATGTTGCCGTCGGGAATGTTCAGTGCGGTGGTGTCCCGGCCGAATGTACCGTAGTAGTTGAGCAGTTTTTGGGAATAATCTACTTGAAACTTGTCATCGGCGTTGATGCCGGAGCCTAAAGAAAGCATCAGCATCATGAACAACCCGACTGCGGCAATGCCCCAAAAGATTTTAAAAAGCAGTTGGTCCGACGATCTGTCGGTATCGGGTCTCTCCAACGCGTCTGTCGGTAGTGCCTGTGGCGTTGACTTGACGACAGGCGGAGGGCTGGGGGCCTGCCTCGGTTTGGGAGAAGGATTGTTCGGTCGCTTGCCGGATTTTGCCATGGTGTGCTGTATTGGCTTAAAAACGGCACAAGATACAGATAGTTTGCGGGATGCGCGGCCACAGGGAGCCGTCAGCAGCGTAAGGCATGCAATGGCCTGTCCATATTGCCCGGATATTCGGCGCTACCGCATCAACTGCTGTACAAACCACCATACCATGACGGCCGAAAAAAGCAAAACCAGCAGCACCAACGCCACCATGCCCAGCCGCACGTCGGGCCGACGGCGGCGCACTTTCGGCCGTCGAGGCAACTGGTCAAGCCGCTTCTCCAGTTTTTTCCAAACCTGCTCTGATGGCTTCTCGAGCAATTTGGCCTCCTGTTCTTTGAAAAAATCGAATGGGTCAGACATGGGAATCGGGGGTGGGGGTGAGGAGTGGGGGAGTGGGGTAGGTCTATCGAGTGATGCCTTTGGCGGTCAGCAGTTTTTTCAGTTTTTCTTTGGCTAAGATGAGTTGAGATTTGCTGGTGTTGATGCTGATGCCGAGCAGATCCGCTATTTCCTGGTGTTTGTAGCCTTCCATCACATACAGGTTGAACACGGTGCGATAGCCGGCAGGCAGTTCGTCGAGCAGGGCCATGATTTCCTGTGCCGACAACTCGGCATGAATACTAAAGGTGTCTTGTGGTTCCGGCATACCGGCTTCGTCGCCCGGAAACACCAGATTTCGGCGTTTGCGCAGCATCATGAGGGCTTCGTTGATCATGATGCGCCGCATCCAGCCTTCGAAACTGCCCACCTGCTGATAGGCATCAATTTGGGAAAAAACCTTAAAAAAACCACTCCCCAGGGCTTCTTCCGCATCTTCGCGGCTGCTCAGGTAGCGCCGGCAGACCGAAAAAAACAAGGGGGAATAGCGCTCGTACAGCCACTTCTGGGCAACACGGTCTTCTTCCAACAATCGAATGAGCAGTTCTTTTTCTTCCACAAGTTGCGGGGTAAATCACATGGTGTTGACCAAGAGATGCAAAAAACGGTAATCTTTGGCGTACAGCACCGTTATTTTTTTCGGAACCTTGCGGTTTTATCGGTTGTCTTAAAATCTGCCTTGCTCAATCGGCTCATGGAGTTAATCAACGGAAAATATGTTTTGGCTGGCGGCCTGGACCCGCTTGCCTTGTGTCGCGAATTCGGTACACCTTTATATGTGTACGACGCAGCTGCCATGGAGCGGCAATACCGACGCATCACTTCGGCTTTTCCTTATCCGAAACTGCACATCCACTACGCCTGCAAGGCGCTGACCAACTTAGCCGTCATGCGCCTGTTCAAAAGCTGGGGGGCCGGTTTGGACTGTGTGTCTATCGAAGAGGTCAGACTCGGTATTCTGGCCGGTTTTCCACCTGAGGACATCTTGTTTACGCCGAACTTCGCATCCATGGCCGAGTTTGAGGAGGCTGCGCAAATCGGTGTCAAAATCAACATAGACGCCATCCCCATGCTGGAAAACTGGGGCTTGCACCACAAAGACATACCCGTTTGCCTCCGCATCAACCCGCACCTCATGGCTGGTGGCAACGAAAAAATCAGTGTTGGCCACATCGACTCCAAGTTTGGCATCAGCATCCACCAGCTGCCGCACGCCTTGCGCGTGGTGGAGAGCCAGGGCCTGCGGGTAGAGGGGCTGCACATGCACACCGGTTCGGACATCTTAGACGTCGATGTATTCATCCGGGGGGCCGAAATCTTGTTTGAAGCGGCCAAAAAATTTCCTGAATTGCAATACATTGATTTAGGCAGCGGTTTTAAGGTGCCGTACAAAACAGACGACATTGAGACCGACGTAGAGGAGTTGGGTGAAAAACTGAGCACGCGCTTCGCTGAATTTTGCGCCGATTTTGGCCGGGAGCTTACCCTCCTGTTTGAACCCGGCAAGTTTTTGGTGAGCGATGCCGGTTACCTGTTTGCCCAATGTACTTTGGTGAAGCAAACCACCTCCACGGTGTTTGTCGGGCTGAACACAGGCTTCAACCATCTGATTCGCCCAATGTTTTATGGTTCGTACCACAAAATTGTGAACGTCACCGAGCCTCAATTTAAACCCCGCATTTACACCGTGGTGGGTAACATTTGTGAAACCGATACGTTCGGTTCAGACCGACGCATTGCCGAGGTGGTAGAAGGCGATGTGCTTTGTTTCTACAACGCCGGTGCTTACGGCTGGATGATGAGTTCCAATTACAACTCTCGTCCCCGGCCAGCCGAAGTGCTCCTCTACCAGGGCCAGGCCCACCTCATCCGCCGCCGCGAAACCATCGATGACCTGACCCGCACCCAAATTCCGCTGCCCCTCTAAATCCCCACACTCCACCACCACTCATGAACGCAGACGCCCAATCCATTTTTTACACTGCTCCGCACGACCCCATGCACGTGCTTCAGCACACGCTGCCCAACGGCATGCGCCTGTACTTTTCCGTCAACAAAGAAGTGCCCCGCGTGTACACTGAAATCGCTGTGCGCGTGGGCTCCAAGCACGATCCGGCCGAAACCACCGGACTGGCGCATTATTTTGAACACATGATGTTCAAAGGCACCGACCGCCTGGGTACTTTAGACTGGGATAAAGAAAAAGCCATACTCGATCAGATTGAGCACCTTTTTGAACAACACCGGGCTACAATCGATCTGGCCGACAAGAAAGCACTCTATGCAGAAATCGACCGGCTATCTTCAGAAGCCGCCCGGTATGCTGCGGCCAATGAATACGACAAATTGGTGAGTGCCATGGGGGCCAAGGGCACCAATGCGTACACATGGGTGGAACAAACCGTTTACCTGAACGACATTCCGGCCAACGAGCTGGAGCGTTGGTTCCAACTGGAAAGCGAGCGCTTCCGAAGGCCGATACTGCGCTTGTTTCACACCGAGCTGGAAACGGTTTTTGAAGAATACAACATCAGCCAGGATCGCGACTTCCGAAAAGTCATGAAAGCCGGACAAGAGGTGCTTACGCCCACCCACCCTTACGGCACGCAAACCACTTTGGGACGCGGTGAGGACCTGAAAAACCCGTCGCAGACCAACATTTATCGGTTTTTTGACGCCTATTATGTGCCCAACAACATGGGCATGGTGCTTTGTGGCGATTTTGATCCGCAGGAGGCCCTTCGGTTTGCACAACAATATTTCGGCGGTTTTACACCCAAGCCCATTCCGACATTTCATTTTGCCCCGCAACCACCCTTGATGCGCCGCGAACGCCGCGATGTGTACGGCAATGAAGCGCCCTGGGTAGAGCTGGCCTGGCGTTTTCCGGGTGCCGGCACCCCCGAGGCCCGCATGCTGCCCCTTTTGGCGGGCATGTTGTTCAACTATCAGGCTGGATTGTTTGATCTGAACCTGATTCAAAACCAACTTGTGCTGGAAGCTTATGCCTATCCTCGGGTGTATGAAGATTTCAGCAGCCTGGTGCTCCACGGCAAGCCCCGGGAAGGGCAAACGCTTGAGCAGGTGGAGGCGCTGTTGCTCGAACAAATGGAACTGCTGCGCAAGGGGCAATTTGAAGACTGGCTGCCCGAAGCGGTGGTCAAAGACCTCAAATTGAACGAGATGAAGTCCATCGAAAAAAACGAAGGCCGTGCCAGCCTGATCACCAACGCGTATATTTTGGGCATAGACTGGAAAGACGAGGTGTCGCGCTGGAAAATGCTCGAGTCTGTCTCGGCTGCTTCAGTATCTGCCTTTGCACAGCAACACCTGTTGGACAACAATTTTGTGGCGGTGTACAAACACCACGGTTCCGACCCCGGTGTGATGAAAGTGGACAAACCGGACATCACGCCGGTGGAGGTAAACCGGCACGACAGCTCGGCGTTCGCCAAGGCTTTCCTGAGCGAAACCACACCGGATGTAGCACCGGTGTTTGTCGATTTCAAAAAAGCATTTCAACACGCCACCGTGGCACCTGGTCTGCGTTTGAAAACCGTTCAAGACCACACTACGGGACTGTTCAAGCTGTATTTCACCTTTGAGATGGGCAAAAATGCCGATCCGCGCCTGAGCGTGGCGGCGCAATACCTCACCTTTCTGGGTACCGACCGGCTGTCCGCAGCACAAATGCAACAGGCTTTTTTCCGTTTGGGCGTGCATTTTGCGGCCTCTTGTCACAATGAATATTTTAACCTGACTTTGAGCGGCCTCTCCGAGTCGTACGATGCAGGCGTTCACCTGCTGTTTGACCTGATCGAAAACGCGCAACCCAATCCGGAAGCCCTTCATAACCTTGTAGAAGACATTGTAAAGCGCCGCGAAAACAACAAGAAGGACAAAAAAGCCATTTTGCAGAAAGGCATGCTCAACTACGCCCATTATGGCCCAATATCGCCTTACACCAACCGTTTGTCCAAATCGGCTCTGCAACAATTGAATGCCGAAGAGCTGACCAACCTGCTGCGGGGCATCTTGCGCTTCAAACATGAGTTGTTTTACACCGGTCCGTTGAGCGCCCGCCAGGCGGTTAAACCGCTGAAAACGCATGCGCCAAAGGCGGCATTGTTGTCTCCGATAGCACCAAAGCGTTTTCCGGAAAAAGGGGTTCTGAAAGATCAGGTGTTGTTTGTGCATTTCCCCACGGTGCAGGTGGAGTTGATGTTGTTGTCAAAAGGAACCCCGCGTTTTGATCTGGCGGAGCACAACTTGTCGGAGTGGTACAACCAATATTTTGGCTATGGCCTCTCGTCTATTGTGTTTCAGGAAATCAGGGAATCCAAAGCATTGGCTTATTCGGCGTATGCGTTTGCGGGCAGCCCAAACCGCCGCAGCCAGGCACATTACCTGAGGGCCTACGTGGGCACACAACCCGACAAACTGCATGAAGCCGTGAGTGCTTTTCAGTCGATTATGGAAGACATGCCCGTGTCGGTGTCGCAAATGGAGTTTGCGCGCCAGAGTTTGCTGAAACAAATAGCAGCCGGGCGCATCCGCAGAGCCGATGTATACTGGAACTGGCGCAGCGTGCGGGAGCGCGGGTTCAACCACGACTTGCGTATAGACAAGTACAACATGCTCCAGCAAGCCACCCCGGAAACCCTGATTGCTTTCCATGCCAAACACATCAAAGGCAGGCGATATACCTGGCTGGTGCTGGGCGACCGGATGCAATTGGACTTCCAGTTTTTGTTAAAAATTGGCACCATTACGGAACTGACGTTGGAAGATATTTTTGGGGAATAAATCGTTTTTTTGGGCACAAGCGGGTATATTTGCAAACCAAACACCATGACTAAACTGCCCATTACCCACATTGATCAGCTTGACCCAAACGGCGTATACTCATACGCCGATTACCTGACGTGGCGTTTTGACGAGCTTGTGGAACTCATTCACGGCAAAGTCTTTCGCGGTATGTCGCCAGCACCAACGCTGTACCACCAACGCATTGCGTTGAAGTTGACCTTGCGTTTGGGCAACTTTTTTGAGAAAAAGCCCTGCTTGTTGTTTCCGGCCCCTTTCGATGTGCGCCTTTTCGATCAACAAAAATCGCAAAAACAACACAAGGACATTTACACCGTGGTGCAGCCCGACCTGTGTGTTGTGTGCGACCGGGATAAATTGGACGAGCAAGGTTGTATCGGCGCACCGGACTGGATCATAGAGATCATTTCACCCGCTACCCGAAATAAAGACCAAAAAATAAAACTGGCCTTGTATGAGGAAAACGGTGTGCGCGAATATTGGATCGTTTACCCGGAAAGCCACAGCGTTGCGGTGTATGATTTGAAGGACGATCAGCGCTACCACCTGCGCAACCTGTATACCGAGGACGATGTGGTGCCTTCGGGATTATTTCCAGCGTTGGACGTGCATTTGGAGCAATTATTTGAAGAAATTTAATGTCAAATGAGCACATACAGGCTTGACCGAACTGCATTTCGGATTGCTCACCAATAAAATCTAAAAAATTGTATTATGCTGCCGTTGCTTCAAAATACAACAGCAATAAGTCTATTGCCATTACATCGACGATTGCAATGGGCTTTCCATTGTTATCCGAAAATTCAACTTCAAAAACCTCATCAGACCATTTTTCTACAATGGTGCCAACCTGGCCCTTTTTGAGGCTCTTCTCAGGAAAACTTTTCAGGAGTGCAACCACATCATGCACATTAAGTTGGGTCATATATCTAACATTTAGACAATGTAACAAGTCGTCAGCCTCGGAAAAGATTCATCGTTGCGAATAATCCAGGCAGTTCTTAAAATAACCTTTTTTTCCCCGTTGGAAATCAACATGTCTACAGCATAACGCTTTCCGAAAGGAGAAGGTTCTTGTTCTATTGCAAAATTAACACGCAGGGCCACTATAATTTGGTCTTTTAACCATTCGGCGTCAAAGTGAGTAACTCCAAGAAGAGAAGCAAAAACCTTGGCCTTATGTTTGCCCTCCGGATGATGCGCATTCAGTACATAATCCCTTAGTTTTTCTATAGGAATAAATGCATTTTCATGTTCGGAAAGCAATTTCATTCAACAAAGATAAAGGCTATTGAGCTCTCCACAACGCTATTCCCATCATTTTTTACCCAAACACCACTTCCAACGCCTGTTTGATCGCCTCCACAGCATGCACCAGATCCGCTTCTGTATGCGCCGTAGAGATGAACCCCACCTCATATCCCGAAGGCCCGAAATACACGCCCCGTTTGAGGCATTCGAGGTGCATGGTTTTGAACAACGACATGCCCTGTGGATTAATTTCGGATGATCGGCGGATGTGCTCCCGCGTAAACGTGGGCCAGAAAATGGAACCCACATGCGGGAAAGTGGCCCCGTAACCCTTTTCATCACAATAAGCCTGGAGTTCACCGGTAAACCATGCTGTTTTGCGGCGCAATTCCTCGTACACGCCGGGTTTGAGCAATTCGGTCAATGTAGCATAACCGGCCGCCATGGCCACGGGGTTGCCGCTCAGGGTGCCCGCCTGGTAAACAGGGCCTTCAGGCGCAATGTGCCGCATGATGTCCGCGCTGGCCGCATAAGCGCCCACGGGCATGCCGCCGCCAATGATTTTGCCAAACGTGATGATGTCGGGTTGAATGCCGTATAATCCTGCCGCGCCTTCAAAACCCACGCGGAAGCCGGAGATGACCTCATCGAAAATGAGCAGGGTGTTGTATTTATATGCTTTAAGGCGAAGGCACTTGAGGAAGGAGATGTCTTGGAGCAACAACCCGTTGTTGGCCGGGATAGGCTCCACGATGATGGCTGCCACGTCGTGTCCGTGCTCCTGCAACACTTTATCCAGCATTTCCGGTTCGGCCAGTGGCACCACGATGGTTTCGCGCGCAAACGACTCGGGGATGCCCGCCGAGGTGCTGATGCCCAGCGTGGCCAACCCGGAACCCGCCTGCACCAGCAGCGAATCCACGTGGCCGTGGTAGCAACCTTCAAACTTGATGATTTTGGACTTGCCGGTGACGCCCCGCGCCAGCCGCAGGGCGCTCATCACCGCTTCGGTGCCACTGCTTACAAAGCGGATCATCTCGATGTACCGGTGGTTATCGAGGATGAGCTTGCCGATGAGGTTGTCGTGTGGGGTAGGGGCGCCGAAGGTCAGTCCGTCAGCAGCTGTGGCCAACACGTGGGGCATCACGTTCGGGTGGGCGTGCCCAAGGATCAGGGGCCCCCAGGAGCAGCAAAAATCGACGTACCGCTGCCCGTCTACGTCGATGAGGTGCGCGCCTTCCCCTTTTTTGAAAAAGACCGGCGGGCCGCTCACGCTTTTGAATGCCCTCACGGGAGAGTGCACGCCGCCGGGAAAATACCCTTTGGCTTCTTCAAATTGCTCCGCACTGTGATGGCGGGAGTAGGTATCGGGGGTTGGAAACGATGCAGGAGTCATGGCGCAAAGGTAAGGTGCGATTCACTTGGCGCTGTGGGGGATGGTGTTTTTTAGAACGGGTCTATTTTTGGGTGTTTTTGGGGTATTGCAGGGCAAATGATGGTTGAGTAAATGTGAGAGGGTTCCGCCTTTGTTAAAAAGTCCAGTGATAAGGGGCATTTCGCCCCTTATCAAGATTTACACATTTTCCCAGCTAACCAATTTACAAGGATCGAGCGCCTGGTGCATTTTATCCAGTCTTTTCTGTACCTGGTAGTCCTGAATGGTGTCAATGACTTTTGTGACGCCGTTAAAAATTTCCAGGATGACGGGCACCAGCTTATCTAAACCGAATAATCCATTTGTACCTCCGGCGTGCGAATAGGTATTGTAGTGGTCTGCCAATGCTTCACAATTATTTGCTGCCATTTGCACATAGCGTTCGATGTCTTCTGTGGTAATCTTTTGGCCGGAGCGGATTTTTGCGTCAAAAGTCGAAATCATCTGATCTACACTGCGTTTTATTGCATTGTACTTTTTGCGCGCTTCCAGGTATTGCGGTGAACTGTGGTCCCACTCGTTTTCAATAGCACGGGCAACATCCTGGCTTGCATACTTAATTTCCATCAGGTTTTCAATACCGTCGGAATAGTTTTGAGCAAATGCGCCTGTGCACTGGAGCAGGCATGCAAGGGCGAAAAGCCATTTGGAGATTTTCATATTGAATTTTTTTGAAAAGGTTGATTTACATACCGTCTGTGTACCCTTCATGCAAGGCCTCGATCCGGTCTTCCCGACCCGGATGGGTATCGGAAGCGCCGACAGACGTGCACAACTGATACACCAGAACAGCATCATCGTAGGATATCCCGTGGCGGGCTGCTGTTTTGCCGGCAAAGTAGTCGGCGGCCAACTCCTGATCAGGGTCTCCACCGTTGCCATGAACATGCCCGTTGAGGTGGTGACCAATCTCGTGAGCAGCAATCACGTAGATTGCCGAAACCAGCTTATCGTCGCTGTCAAGCCTGTTGTAAAGGTTTTTTAGAAAAGTGAAACTGTAGTAAATGGTGTATTCCCGTTCACTACGATTGTACTCAGCTTGAAAGTTCCGAACGTTGGACGCTGGCCATGCCCAGAAATGATCCACGTTCAGGCCGATCTCGGCAATAATTTCTTCAACGATTACATCTACCGCATCTTCAATATCCACTTCAAGCGAGGTGTCTGCTTCATCTGTAACAGGAACCACAGGAGGGCCGCTAAAGGAACAGCGAAAGTATTGGGCGTTTGCGCCAGCCAGGAATAACCCCAGGCCGATGGTTAACAAAAGATGTTTCATAGTTAAACAAATCTGTTTTAATAGCTTACTCTCTTCGGTTTTCAGCTTCCCCGCCGTACTCTTTTTCGGATTTTCCGGCTGCTCCGTTGGTGATTTGTATATGTATGTGGGGGGGAGGGGTTTGTAACCGGGGGGGATCAAATATTTCTGATGGGAGAATTGGCTGATATGGTCATTTATCGAACAAGCGTTACATCTCCGTGGTATCGAAGGCGCTCTCCATCAATAAATTCTACTTCTAATAGCCAAACGTACACTCCATCAACCAATTGATCCCCTCGGTATGAACCGTCCCAACCGAGTGATTCGATGTTCGTTGGGATGTCTTGAGCCTGGAACACCTGTTCACCCCATCGATCCAAAACAGAAAACTGGATAATCCTTGAGACTGACATGTCGGAAAACACGGCAAAAAAGTCGTTTACACCGTCGTCATCAGGAGTGAATGCATTAGGCACATATATCCGTCTTCTGGGAATAGTCTGATAACAAAATGTATCGGAAGCTATACACCCGTTAGTGTCTCGAACCACAACCGTATGGCAACCGTTACCGGTAGGCTGAAACCGAAACATCGCACAGTCTGCACACTGGCTGGAATCCTTTGGGCCCAACCAGATATACTCGGCGATCTCGTCTGGCAGGAAACTAACGGCAACAGACAAATCCACGAAATCGCCAAGTTCAATCACCTGATCGGGGCCAAGGGATGCGATCGGTATATAGCGTTCTTGGAGCACAGCACTGCGCACCAGCGTACAGCCACCAGCATCGGTCAAAGTCACTTGATAGTTACCTGATGCTAATCCGTTCAAATCAGGGCTGGATTGTCCTGTATTCCACAAAAAATAATAAGGTGCCAGACCTCCGCTCGCAACTACATTTAAGGCGCCGTCGGCTAACCCCCTGCAGGAGATGTCCTCCAGAGTAATGTCCATTGTTAACTGTGGTAACTCCTCCATTTGCGCACTGATGGTTGTGGTACACCCTTTACTGTCTGTAACGGTAAGCATATAAAGCCCAACAGGTAGGTTATTAGCCTGCTGGCTGGTTACGCCATTGCTCCACTGGTAACTATAAGGTGAGGTTCCACCGGTAACTAAGCCAGACATCATTCCGGTGGCACTATTGTTACAGGAAAGGTTGTTCACAATAATAGATGCCGACAACGGCGGCTGTTCAGGCACAAACACCGAACCAACACCTGTGCAACCTTGCTCGTCCGAGATTGTGACTGTATATGTACCGACCGAAAGGCTGTTTATCGTGACGGTGTTCGCCCCTGTACTCCATGAGTACGAATAAGGAGGACTACCGGAAGCCGAATTCAGTGAAGCGGAGCCGTCAGAGCCATTCGTACAGGAAACGGGTTGTGAAACAAGATCAAGCACCAAATCCGGCTTTACTTCCAATATGACGGGATCAGATACTGCACGACAGGAGGGTAAAAACAGGTTTGAGAACGCATTGGCAACCAACAGCCGGTATAAAGTGCCCTCGGTTGGGCTGGGTACGTTTATCACGGCGCTATTTGCTCCGGGTATATCCTGCCAGACACCATTCGTGAAAAATTGCCATTGGTATTCAATGTCAGAGTAGGGTGATGACTCCAATGTGGCATTTATCAACACGGGTGCACCTTTGCAAAATTGTCCCTTTGCTGGTAAAATAATCTTTGGTCCGCATGCACGGAATGAGATGTTGTCAATTGCAAGATCATTACCGGCACCTCCCAGTGCATTGTTGCGCAAAGCAAGCGTGACGGACACTTGTCCGGGTTCAGTCTTGAAGGAAAACCGCACAGTGCGCCATTGCTCGTCTGCGGGAATATTACCGGTTTCGCAAACGACGTTGCCGTCGATCAGAAAAGAAATGTTGGGTTTGATCAAACCATCTAATTGGCTTTCCAGCATGGAAATAACGTCCATGGAAAACTCGTACAAAGTGTTCTCGCACACGTCCACGGTTTTTTGATAAAAAATGCCCGGTTGATTACTGGCATTCACTACCATCATGTAACCGTTTGGGTCGGCACTGTTGTCTTTTATGTCAATCCAGTCTGTGGCTGCAAAAGCTCCCCAGGTGGAGGTATTATTCGTCAGGCAGTAAAAGCCGTCACCGGGTGGCGGGTTTAGTGTATACTGATAGCCCGGCGCAATACCGGGGTCGAAAGGCAGAATATTAGCAAGACCCGATCCGAAATCGCCATCCGGGAAAATATTTTCCCCAAGATTACCGAGACAGTCGCTTTGACATGACTCCATAAGGACTTCAATAGTAAGTGATTCCGTGAAAATGCAGCCATCGGCCATGGTGACCGAGCAGGAGTAGGTAGTCGTTTGCAAAGGTGTAGCTATGGGGTTCGGAATATTTGCATTGTTGAGGCTTCCTGCCGGCGACCATTGGTACGATGTGCCACCCTGAGCCTGCAGCTGAACAGATGTGCCAGGACTTACGGGAGACTGGAAAGGTGCAAAGGTGGGCGTTTGTTGAAAAAGGGAGTTGATTTCACTTTCCGATAGAGCGCGGTTGTAAATGCGTACTTCGTCCATAAAGCCCTTGAAGTCGGGATCTGCAAAACACCAATTGGAACGTCCGATGAAATTATTCGACCGGGGTACGTTCAGGATCGTATGGCCTTGTTTTTCAGCCTTCAGGACACCATTAACATAAATGCGCATCGTGTTGCCGCTGATGGTAGCAGAGTAGTATTCGATGCTGCCATTGGTGATCACATTAGGGGCAACGAGACGGCCCACGGTTCGGTTGAGGGTGCCGTTATTGTTAATCCAACTCTCGAGCGTAAGATTGTTGGATGCCCCCTCGCGACCAAACCACACGGGTAACCCGCCAGCATCGCCCGACTCATTGCCAATATCCAGAATACGCTCAAAATTAGCAATATTATCGAAGCGTACCCAGGCGCATACCGTGAAACCGTTGGCCCAAATGGCGTCGAACGCTGGCAACTTGATGTATTCACCGCCATTCTGTCCACACCCATTATTACCCGGGTTTTGGTTGAATAAAAATCCTTCGCCCCGTTGTCCTGAAATACAACTCGGATTGCCTACCAGCATACCATGATTGTCGTTGCCGCTGTTATCATTGGCGTTACAGTTGCAAAAGCTGTAGTAGCCAACGAGGCCGTCTGGGTTTTGTGCGTGGACGATTGATGCCAAAATAAGCAGGCAGAAGCAATACAATAAAGTAGGTTTCATGTAGGTGGATAAGTTTTAGATCAACATTTCATTGGCCTCCGAGAGTTCACTAAAAATTTCCACCGCCGTAAATGCTCTGATTCATAATTCTTTGCGCATCCCGAATGGCCTCCTGGCTTCGACGCTCTTCTTCGCGCTGGCGCTGTTCTTCTGCACGACGGCGCTGTTCCTGTGCATTGCGCTCGCGCTCGGCGCTCTCCCTTGCCAACCGGGCTCTCTCCTGATCATTTCTCCTTTGCTGCTCTTCCTGGAGTTTGCGCTCCTCTGCCTGTCTTTGGCTTTTTTCTCTTTCGTATTGGCTTACCTTTTGCGCATAAGGATCGTCCTCAACGTGAAGCTGAAGATCCTTGAGCGCGTAATAAAGTTTTTTCAACTCAGCCGAATTGCCAGGTTGCGTGCGGAGCACCCAGTCGCCATCGGCATTTTTGATGCCGTTATTTGCTTCGTCCAATGTCAGTTCTCCTGAAATTGAGGCACTTCGAGGACCAGAATAGGCATTGTATTCCCCAGAAATATTGTAATGAATGATCAATTGGTCAAATTCTAATTCCATCTGGTCAATACCCACTGGAAAGTTCATATATGTACTGTTGCTACCGTTGTACTCGTAGGTACTCAGGTAAAAGCAGTTTGTCTTGCGGTAAATTCGTTGGATATAGTTTAGTGTTTCTTCTTTGGACAAGGTTTGACACAACAGTGCCGTCAAAGAGAATAAATTTACTAAAATGAAAAAGGCTGTTTTTTTCATCGAATGAGATTTTGGTGGGTGTATGCTTTTTTTGTAAAACTTTTAAACCTTAGTTGATCTTCCAACCATCACAGCAGAATTTCGATACGGAAACTCTTTTTGTCCATTTTTTGCCGCTGCTGCATGTGGCTTCGATATCATAGATTCCGGGTAGTAAACCGAAATTTGCCGGCCCCAGGTCACCACAATCTGGTGCACCTCCGAGCGTTTTAGCGGTCAGGTATCTCATTTGCGTGCCTCCTCCTGACTGTCCAACCATCTTTACCTCTATCGGAAAACAGCCCAGATCTATATCCGTCCACACCATGTAGTCCACCAAAGGGAAGCCGCCGCATGCATTTTCACAATCTTGCAGGAAGGTGTAATCGGCATTTTCGTCAACCCAATCGCAGCATCCGCCTTTGCAAGAAAAACCGGATGTTTTGGGCGTCTCCAAAAGATCACAAGAGCAGAATAACAAGGTTGAAATGCTAATCGCGAAAAAACTAAAACTCGGTAGTTTCATATTTGAAGTTTTTCAATTTGGTGTGCCTACTCTGATCGGTTTTCGGCTTCCCCCGCCGTACTCTTGTTCGGATTTTCCGTCTGCTCCGTTGGTAATTTGTACATGTATGCGGGAGGTGGCCAGGTTTGTAACCGGCAAGTAAATTTTTTTGAAAAAAAAATTTAAAGCATCCGGCAATTGGTTGGTTGCGCCCAAAAAATGAGTCACACCGAAACTTCGAGGTGACTCAACAATACATACTGTGATTAAGGAGATATACTATCCTGTTTTCAGATCAGAAGGTCGTGTCCAATTCGACTTTAAAAGGATCACCATAATTCCAATACCAATTAAGGCCGTAAAGGGATTCTTGTGCTTTTACCAAGGCTTCGGTTCGGTTTTGGCCAAAACCAACTGCAAAGGTTTGCCTCGGGCAACTGGGACTCTCAGAGTCAGTCGTGGAAATAATTATCACATAGTTGCCTTTGCCTTCGCTGTAATAGAACGTGATGCTCTCATGGCCGGAGTAATTTTGATTGATCGCATTTTTGGCGCTTTCAGTTAATGCAGCATTGCTGGCAGTACCGTGGTAGTACGAATAGATCGGGTTAGTGTAGTAATAATTTGTACCACAATATTTCCTTTCGATGGCGATTGCCACGACCATTTTATTAGTCGGGTTGCCCGTATTACCGCATGCAGACTGGCACGCCGACAAACTGGTATACTGTGCTCCGCTGGCAACATATTGGCAATTGCCGTTTACGCAATTGTAACCACCCTGAGGAGGTGGCGTGCTGCACGCAGTTTGGCACGCCGACAAGCTGGTAAATTGTGCCCCGCTGGTCACGGGTTGGCAATTGCCGTTTACACAATTATAACCACTATTGGTTGATTTCTTAATTTCAAAGTAGGTGGCATTGTTGCCAAAATGTGTGTGGTTATCTGTGTTATTGTAGCGGAATCCGTAGGTGCCAGCTTTACCATAGGGATCTACCCAGATGGTGATGTGTTTCCCATCAGAGAATTTGGCACATACATATGTGTTATCACCTGCATGCAAATTCACAGATGAGCATAGATGTTTGAGCATTGCTCTGGCTTCAGAAATGCTGGCAGTAGGGGATCCATCGTATACAAAACTTTGCAGCGCCGCTCGTATTTGGTTTTCAGAAAGGTACTGCTGAGCGATCGCGCAATTATCTGTAGCCGTTCCTGTATAGGTTTCACAGTATACACCTTCATAGCCCGGAGGACAATTACAGATATTATTAATGCAACTGCCTCCGTTCTCGCAACCACAATCAAGTTCAGGTTCAGGCTCTATGCATGAGGGTATGAATAATGTGAAGAGTAGAATACAAATGGGGACAATCTTCAAGATTCTGGACTTCATGTTTTTTCTTTTTTGAATTAGACATTTACCTGTTTTCACAGATACCTGACCATGTTGGTTTTAAATGATTTGATGGAAAGTTCACTTATCGATCCAGAAATCTTGCATCCACATGCGGATATTGCCCTCCATATTGAGTACAATAATTCCGGGCCACTCGGTCAGCCTCCTCTTGGGTGCTGTATCCAGCAGCAAAGCCAACTGCTTGGCCACCAGTACTTGTTTTTCCAATCGCTACCGCTCCATATCCTTTATCAGATACAAAACCACCCCGTTTGGGCGATTTTCCTCCGTACTGGAGGCATTTGTTGTATGCACATTCCT
>Ga0247839_1003245_pt1 | contig 22784 bp, 13 predicted proteins | sample LaCruzMarch2015__6_FD_192405 | JGI IMG/M metagenome (GOLD analysis project Ga0247839, IMG submission 192405) | Freshwater microbial communities from meromictic Lake La Cruz, Castile-La Mancha, Spain - LaCruzMarch2015_16m | ecosystem: Environmental > Aquatic > Freshwater > Lake | place: Spain... | reverse complement strand
TAATCCGCTGCGAGTATATTTTGATCCGGTTGCGGCTTTTCGTATGCCATATCGCATTGACATGTTACAAAGAGTTTATTTTGTAATTGAAAACTTTAAGCAATTATACGATGTTGTTTTAGAAAATATTGGTGATTTACTGCAGCAGGCTCGTGATCTTGGCGAATACCCGCCGTTTTTTCCGGTCGATGATCATAATCCTAATATTCATATTCATGCTTGTTAGGGTGAAGCGTAGCCTTGATGCAGCGAAGCGTAATCAAGGCTACTAATGTTTATAGATATGTTTATGCGTAACTTGTTAGCAGCACTTGCAATTATTGTATTGTATTGCCACTCTTGATAATATCAATACATATTTGGATTTTTATCTTTTTATTAAAGGAGTAACATTTGATAAGAGTGCTAATTGTTGATGACCATGCTTTGGTTAGAATGGGCATTAGACGATTATTAGATGATTTACCTGATATGGATGTAGTCGCTGAGGCTGAAAGTGGAGAGATGGCGCTTTCTATGGTTAAATTGCATCAACCTGATGTGGTTTTATTGGATATGAAAATGCCTGGTATTGATGGTTGGGAAGTGACAAGACGCCTACAGAAAACAAGTCCTCAAGTAAAAGTCATTGCTGTTACTGCTCTGAGTAACGAGCCATTGCCTACCAGAATTTTACAATTAGGTGCCATGGGTTATTTGACGAAAGAATCAGGCCTTGAAGAAATGGCTGCAGCTATTCGTAAAGTAGTTAATGGCGAAAAATATTTATCCGCAGAAATTGCGCAAAAAATGGCCATTGGTAGTTTGCAAGCGCCACTTGAGTCACCTTTTGACTTGTTGTCTGAGCGTGAAATGCAGGTAATGTTTATGATTACTAGCGGCATGACAGTTCAAGAAATTGCTGAAAGGTTATTTTTAAGCACGAAAACAGTCAATGGTTATCGTTATCGTATGTTTGATAAATTAGCAATTAAAAATGATGTGGAATTAACTTATTTAGCTATGAAACATCGAGTTATTGATGGCCCACGCTACGCATTAAAAGATGAATGAAAGATAATCTACCCTCAAATGATTTAATTAATTTTCTGAGCAATCTTACGACTAAGCCAGGTGTTTATCGTATGCAAAATGATAAGGGAGAAGTCATTTATGTTGGTAAAGCTAATAACTTAAAAAAAAGAGTTTCTAGTTATTTTACTAAGCAAAATAAAAGTGTAAAAACTCAATCATTAGTTAGTCAAATTGTTAGTATTGAAGTATCTGTTACCCGCTCTGAAACTGAAGCTTATCTTTTAGAATCTAGTTTAATAAAATCATTAAGACCAAAATATAATATCTTAATGCGCGATGATAAATCATATCCATTTCTTCATGTTACTAATACAAATGATTTTCCGCGTTTAGAAATTATGCGTTATAAGAAAAAACCCAAAAAGGGCGAGTTTTATGGCCCTTATCCTAGTATTAATGCAGTTCGTGAGACTTTAAATATTATTCAATCTATATTTAAAATTAGAAATTGTAGTGATATTTTTTTTAATAATAGAACAAGGCCTTGTCTGCAATATCAAATTAAGCGCTGTAGTGCGCCATGCACGTCTTATATTAATAAAGATGATTATAAAAAATCAGTTGATGATATGCGGCAATTTTTGCAGGGAAAATGTCAACAAATAATTAATGACTTAGCTTTACGCATTGATTCTGCTGTTTCTCGTTTGGCTTTTGAAGAAGCCGCTATTTTAAGAGATCAAATAAAAAGCTTAAGGCTAGTTCAGGAGCAGCAAGGGGTTGTAAGAATTAGTGGTGATGCAGATATAATTACGATTGAGGCTAAAGAAGGTTTTGCATGTATTTTTTATGTAACTGTTCGTGATGGTGAGGTCTTAGAATCTAAAAGTTTTTTCCCTTCAGTGCCGGAGGTAAGTTTAAATGAATCACAATGGCTGCAGGTATTTGAAGCTTTTGTTGCTTATTATTACGTTGATACACCTTTACGAATACCAGCTTTAATTATTACTGATGATTTAGGGGCAGATCTTAGTCACTTACAAAAAATGTTAACTGATTTAAGAGGTAAGACTTGCAAATTTGATACTAGGCCACGTGGTGTTAAAGCGCGATGGCTTGATTTTGCGAGAAACAATATACAATTAGCTATTTCTGGAAAAGAGTCAACATCTACCTTAATGAAAATTAAATATCAAGCTCTTTGTAATGCAATTAATATAGCTTTTCCTATTAAGCGGATGGAATGTTTTGATATAAGCCATACTCAAGGCGCTGAAACAGTAGCATCTTGTGTGGTGTTTGATAAAAATGGCCCTTGTAAACGCGAATATCGTAAATTTAACATAAGCAATATTACGCCAGGTGATGATTATGCAGCTATGGAGCAGGTGCTTACTCGAAGATTTAAAAGATTAAATATCACAAAAAATTTACCAGATCTTATAATTGTTGATGGCGGAAAGGGGCAGGTAGAAGTTGCGCGGCGAGTTTTAACAACTCTAGAAATTGTAGGGGTAAATTTGATAGGTATTGCTAAGGGGCCTGGACGAAAAGCAGGCTTGGAGCGCATTATTTTATCCGATGAAAAAGCAGAAATAACCTTAGAAGAAGATTCTCAAGCATTACATTTATTACAGCAGATTAGAGATGAGGCGCACAGATTTGCGATTACTACCCATCGTAAAAAAAGGGATAAAAAAAGTCTTGATTCATCTTTAGAATCTATTGCAGGAATTGGCGCAAAAAGACGAAGAGCCTTACTTGTAAGATTTGGCGGCATAAGAGAATTAGCAAAAGCACCAATCGATGAAATAGCTAAAGTGCATGGTATAAGCAAAGAGTTAGCAGAGCGAATTTATCAATATTTTCATATGGAAGATGGGTGATTTTTACGTAGCATTTTATAATTTACATTACGTTTTATTGAATTAAATTATCATCTTGTTTTTAAATGCGCCATATTTTTAGTTGTTAGGGTTAGATTCTATGCCATCACTATGTGAAATATTGACTAGTAAAAATTTAAATCCACAGTTGTTTGATGAAAAATTTGACATAACTGAAGAAATGCCGATTGATCAACATGCAGCATGGGTTTATAACAATCACGCACTCACTTCCAATTTATATAGCATCAAATTAAGACCGCGCTCTCAATACAGCTAATCCAGAGTGGTTAATCCTGTATTTAATATAGAGCAAAGAAATGATGGAGCAGGTACTCCATCGTCAGCCTTGTATAATTTAATGCATATTATAGTTAATTGAAATTTAAATGACAGAAGTTTTATTTTAAACACGCAATAAGCATCCATGCTGCTCTTGAAAGCCATCCATGGCTTTCCAAGGTTTAAAACAAAACTTCAGTCATTTAAATTTCAATTAACTATATATATCCTACAGTAACTTTAGCAGTTCCTGACAATAGCATATTCTAATGGTTGATTTTAATCTTATGATTGGCATTAAAATGTAAATTTATTTAATTGTTATTTGGTTGTAATTTGAATAAGTGTAAACCCAATTTTTGTTTCTTTTTTGTCGTTGTGTGTTATAGTTGGGCATATTTTATAGTTGTTAAGTTTATATAACATGCCATCATTACATGAAATATTGGTTAGAAAAAAATTACACCCAGGCATTTTTGATAGTGTTGGGTTTTCTATACATTTGCCGATTGATGTTCATATCATACGGTTATATAACGATATTTATTCAAGACCATATCCAAATGCAGGCAAACATGAAGTCATTGCCAGGCAAATCCATGGTATACAACATGTAACACGAGCGGCTATATATATCCCGATATTTGCTAATTTATATCGCTTTTTTGGTATTAAAGAAGCATTAGCCTTAACCAATGAAGATATTAAACTACTGCAAATTGCAGCTTTATTTCATGACTCAGCAAGAGAAGCTGAAGGTGAAGATCATTGGGATCAGGAAAGTGGTTTGTTTTTTTATGAATATGTTACAAATACACTAGGATTATCCCCTTTAAAAGCCAAATTATTTGCTGAAGCTATAGCAAATAAAGATGCAGATGAAGCTAATTATTTTGAACTACAAGATATGACTTGGGTAAAGCGTGAATCTACATCGCCTAAAAATATCTATCAAAAATTAATTCATGATGCTGATTGCCTTGAAATTATTCGTGCAAGAGATAATTTTGACGCAAAATATCTTGATTTTTATAAAGATATTGCCAAATTTAATGTTGAAGCTTTTTATCTGATGTCAAAACTCATTACAGAAGCAATAGGTCTAATCGCATCCCAGGGTGATGCTAGATTTAGACTAGATCTTAAGATAAAAGCTCAATATGAAAATAGAGATGCTTATAGAAAAATGATGGATTTTATTACTGAAAATAAAGAGCTTTATCCGTTAATTCTGACTTTATCTAATAATAATCTCCTAATTGAAGAAAAACTTCTTGCAATAAGCGAAGGTCCTTCTTCCGCTTTAGAAGAAAAAATTTTACTTTTACAAAATTATCAAAACTTGATTAAAGATTCAGATCAACTTTACTCATTATTAAATCAACCTTTAGGAAAATTAAATGATGTGCAGCGAGAACAGATTTTTAGAGCCATTGAAGTAAATTTAGGAAATTTAATTGAAGATGGAAGGGATCTGCATGATTTGTTGTCTCTTCCTTTAGACAAATTAAATGCTCTTAATCGAGAAAAGATTTGGATGGCAGTGCTTGGGCAATTGGATACGTTGATTAAAAATCCACAGCAGATGTATAAATTGATGGGTCTTTCTGATTTGCAGTTAGATGCGAGTAAGAAGAAGAAAATTATAATAGATTACCAAAGGTATCTAGATAGATTGATTGTTCGTTTATTTGGTGATTCATATTGTAAAACTGGAAATGGAAGAAATGGTTATGAGGGCATGCATGGTCCAATCGAATATAATCAAACCTTAAATATCTTATCTGGTCAACCAACAGGTACTTATTTACTGCGTTATTCTTTAAATCAACAAGGATGTTTAATTTTAGCGTTTGTTGATCAAAATGGCCAAGTTATGCAAGCTCTTATATCACCAGAACCCTCTGGCAATGGTAGAGTTATATGTTCAAACAAGGTCTTTTCATCCATTCAATCATTAATTTTGGCATATTCAATCCCCGCAGCCGATGGCAAAGATGCTTTATTGAAAAAGGCTGTGCAATATGATGAGTCGCAGGATATAAATTTGGCAATGGTGGCTCTTTGTATACATGACCCAATAGATTATGAGCAAACGAGAGAACTATTAAAAGGTCAACCAATTGGCACATATTTACTGCATTATTCTAATATTGAAAAAGAAAAAATTGTCTTAGCATTTATTAATTCAACTGGTCAAATTAAACAAACTTATATTGAACTTGGTCCTACTGGCAGCAAAAAAGTTATATGCTCAAATATAACATTTTCATCTCTATTATCACTAATTATTACCTATTCAAATGGCAAAGATGCTTTATTAAAAAAAGCTATTCTACCAAGACCTGCAAAGCAAGAGGTTCTTGTAACATCTAGCGAAGTTGCGGCTTTTACCGAAGAATCACTAAATCAAATATTGGCTAAAAAAAAGTTAAATCCACTAATATTCGAAAATAATGTTGGATTGATTCTAGATGCACCAATTGATTGCCATATTGCCTGGGCATATAACAATATTTATTCAATAACATATCCCAAAGCAGGAAAACATGATGGCATTGCCAGGCAAATCCACGGTATACAACATGTGACTCGTGCGGCTATAAATATCCCAATATTTGCCAATTTATATCGTCGTTTTGGTAATGCTGAAGCCTTGGCCTTAAATAATGAAGATATTAAACTCCTGCAAATTGCAGCGTTATTTCATGACTCAGCAAGGGAAGGTGAGGGGGTTGATCTTTGGGATCAAGATAGTGGCTTATTTTTCTATGAATATGTTACAAAAACACTAGGATTTTCCCCTTTAAAAGCGAAATTATTTGCTGAAGCTATAGCAAATAAAGATGCAGATGAAGCTAATTATTATGAATTAATTGATATGGCCTGGGTAAAACGTGAAGCTAAATCGCCTAAAAATATCTATCAAAAATTAATTCATGATGCTGATTGTCTTGAAATCATCCGTGCAAGAGATCATTTTGACGCAAATTATCTTGATTTTTATAAAGATATTGCCAAATCTAATGATGAAGCTTTTACAATTATGGCAAAAATTATAACGGAAGCAAGAAGTCTTATCGCATCCCAAGGTGATTCTAGATTAAGGCTAGACTTTAAGATAAAAGCTCAATATGAAAATCGAGATGTATATAGAAAAATCATGGATTTTATTACTGAAAATAAAGAGCTTTATCCATTAATAATAACTTTATCTAATACTAATTGCCTAATTGAAGAAAAACTTCATGAACCACTAGCTATAAGCTTATCAAAAGAAGCATCAACTTCTATTTCAGAAGAATCACTCACAAAAGCGATGTACGCAGGTAAACTTTTTGCAAGGGCGGTTGGATCTCCCGCGGCATATTATAAAGCAAGAAAAAAAGAAGATGAATATACAGCTCGTTTAGAAATACGTAAAATGACTCGAGTAAAAGGCATACCAACACGAACGAGTAAACCTAATAGATTAGAAAAAGATGGTAATCCTAATCGTTCAGTGACAATGTTATCGCATGGGGTTGGTATATATGCAAGCCAAGGATTTCTTATATTAAACCCTAATATTGACCAGATAAGTACCGCGTCTCCTATAGATTTTGATACAGGACGTGGGAAAAAATCTACGATTGAAATACCGGAAGTTTCTCCTGCAGAAAAAGAAGAGCAATTAAAAGCCATTCATAGAAAACAAAAAATGGGTGGTACATCAAGGCTCTTTTGGCATAGATATCCAACAACACACAATGAAATTATATACCGCATAACAGAAGCTGATGCTATTTATTTTACCCAAGATTCAACACCACATAATGAAATTATGTATGGGAATGATCTACCTTGCAATAGACATACGCACTATTTGCAAGCACTATTTTTACAAATAGAATATGAAAAAGCGACAGGTAAAAAACTACCTATTTTTGAATATTCAGGTGTACATAATTTTATAAAAGCAGCTCCTATTTACACCGAAGATGACATTGTAGCGATGTGGGTTGAAATTGTTTTTAAATTCATAAAAAAAAACATAGATTATGAAGGATATTGCAGTGATTCACTGGAAGCGCTAAAAATAAAAGCCATTGATGGATACACCGGCGGAAATAATCTTATTAAAAAACAAACAGCATTGGATTTAAATTACTCACCTGAATTACAAACAAAAATTAATGTTGCTTTAGAGGAAGCAAGTACAAAATTATTGTTAGACTATGAGCAAAAAATTATTGAAGGGATTAAAGATGGTGCGCAGTTGAGCTGTTTATTTGATCGTCCTTTAGAAAAATTAAATATTGATCAACGAAGTAGGATTTTTAGAGCAGTTGAAGTTAATTTAGGAACCATAATTAAAAATGGAACTCAGCTGTACTATTTGTTGACACTTCCTTTAGAAAAATTAAATGAAGAGCAACGAGGGCATATTTTTAGAGCCATTGAAACTAATTTAGGAGCTTTAATTAACGATGGGGATGAGCTGTGTTTTTTGTTAGAACTTTCTTTTGAAAAATTAAAAATAGAGTACCGAAAGCTTATTTTTAGAGCCGTCGAAGCTAATTTAGGAACCTTAATTAATAATGTAAATCAGTTGCTATATTTATTTGGATTTTCTATAAAACAATTAAATGATGATGAACGGTACCGGATTTTTAGAGCCGTTGAAGTTAATTTAGGGACCATAATTAAAGAGGGATATCAGCTGTTTGATTTATTGGATATTCCTTTAGAAAAATTAAATGATGATCAACGGTGCAGGATTTTTTCTGCCATCGAATTTAATTTATTGGCTTTAGTTGACGATGGATATCAGCTTCGTGAATTATTGTCTCTTCCTTTAGAAAAATTAAATGTTCTGAACCGAGAGCGGATTTTTAGAGCAGTTGAAGCTAATTTAGGGACCTTAATTAAAAATGAAAGTCAGATATCACGTTTATTGGATCTTCCTGAATCAAAATTAAGTCTTAAGTACAAAGAGCGAATTACAGAGGCTTACAAAATGAGCTCGCGCTCAATTGTTGCCCCAACTTTTAAAATTAATGATTTGATACTTGACATTGTGGAAATGCCTAAAGCAACTGATGATATGCAACCTTTAAAATTTTTATATGGTCAACCTGGAATTGTTGGCTATTTACATCACATACCAGAAAAAGAAGATGTTATTGTAACACCTTCGTCTCAAACCTCTGCTTTATCAGCAGGAATGTTTAAAATACGGCAGTCATCATCAGTGGAATCTGTAGATCATAAGTTAGGTTGTCGGTGTTGTTGCATCATGTAGAATAATAGTTATTTCTGGTAAAGGGTGTCTGACTTTCTAGGATTTAAAATATTCCTGCAAATGTCGTTCCAGCGTTAATGACAAACTGACCACACATATTCATGGCAGGAAATCTTGCTTAAAAAAAATTTAAGACCACAGTTATTTGATGAAACAGTCGACATAATTTTAGCGATACCGATTGAGCTGCATGTAGCATGGATTTATAAAAATATATACTCCATACCTTTGCTCGAGCTAAAGATGGTGAACTCGCAGTCTCAGTAAAAATCCGGAAGATGACTCGTGTTCCAGGAACACCTACCCGCAACAAAAAACCTAATAAATTAGAAAAATATGGCAGCCCTAATCGCTCAGTTTCAATGATAGCTTATGGTGCTGGCGTTTACGCCGGTCAAGGTTTTCTTATTTTTCCTAATATTTATCATGTAGCTAAAGTTTCTGATACCAATGATTGGACAGGGTATGGAAAAAAAATTACGCATTGCCTGAAATTACTAGAGAAGAAAGGGAAGCGCGATTAGATTTATTGCTTCGTAAATTAAAAAAATGGGGATCTTCACAGCAATCAATGGACCATATAATTACCACACATAATGAAATTTTATACCGTATAACTGAAGCTCATGCCATATATTTCACACAAGATCCTACCCCATCCAATGCAAGATTGTATGGAAAAAATTCTCATTTGAATCGCTATACTCATTATTTGCAGGCGCTATTTTTACAAATATAATATGAAAAAGCTACAGAGAAAAAACTACCTATTTTTGAATATTCAGGTATTCATAATTTTATAACAGCAGCTCCTACTTAATAAAAAATAGAAATCAGCTTTATAATTTATTAAGTTTAGATCAATTAAATGTTCGGTTCAGAGAAAAGATTTGGCAAGCTGTACAAGACAAATTTGATTCACTAATAGTAAATGAAGATGAGCTTTATAAATTGTTAGACCTTCCCGAATCAATTTTAAGTACCAAACAGAAAGAACAAATTAAGATTGATTTCCAAGGAGGATTCGATCAAATTATGATTAGGTTAATATATGGTTCATACGTTAAGCTTTCACCTAGTATTAATGGACGATTATATCGAATTGATGGTTATCGATTTAGGGCCTAAAGGCGACATTTGGTTTAATACGAGCCACGACCGTTAGGGAGTAGAGTCTTTAAAATTTCCACTCCCTGACGGTCGTGGCTCGCAATTTCTCCCACTTGCTAAAATAAAATTAACTTGTAGTTAATGATATAACTGGCGGTATCCCATCTAGCAATGTATATCAATTAGTCGAGATAAGATCTTACAATAATTATATCAACATGATAGAGTGATTTTAGATTAAGGACCATTTAATAAAGTCATGGAATCGATGCGTATATGTTTAAGCTTCTTACGACACTATCTTTTTTATTATTAACCGCTTGTATGATGGTGGGTCCTAATTATAAAGAGCCTAAAAAAGATGTTGCTGATCATTGGTTGAAAAGAGATTCATCTGTCAAAGAATCTAGAATCAAAAATGCTAATTGGTGGGCAGTTTTTAAAGATTCAAATTTAACTGCTTTAATTAATCAAGGTTATCAAAATAATTTATCATTACAGTCTGCGGGTGTTAATGTTTTAAAAGCACGGGCATCTCTTGCACAAGCCGTAGGCGCATTGTATCCACAACAACAGGCTATGATTGGCAGTTTAAATTATAACCGAATTGGGGGTGGTTCATTGCAAGAGGTATTACCATCTAATTTTTATACAGGACTATTAGGTTTCTCAGCTAACTGGGAAATTGATTTTTGGGGAAAATATCGCCGGGCAATACTTGCTAATAATGCTGCATTTTTATCATCATTCGCAGCTTACGATATTGCTTTAGTAACACTTACAGCTGATATTGCTACTGTCTATATTGATATTAGAACCACAGAAAATTTGATTAAAGTAACAAAAGATAATATTAAAGTTCAAGCTTTAGGATACCAAATTGCAAAAGCGCGTTTTAACGCAGGTGAAGCAAGTCTTCTTGATGTAGAGCAAGCAAAAACCGAGCTTGCTGAAACTCAATCTTCATTGCCACAATATGTTGCTAATTTACAAAAACAGAAAGACGCCTTAGCAGTGCTTTTGGGTACGACACCGAATAATATTGACGCCTTAATTCTAAAAAAACATGGTATTCCGAAGGCTCCATCGAGCGTTGCTGTTGGCATTCCTCGTGAATCATTAATTAATCGCCCTGATATTTATCAAGCGCGGATGGATGCTATCGTCCAATCCGAGTCTATTGGTGCTGTTAAAGCTAATTTATATCCATCGCTTGCCTTAGGCGGTACTTTTGCTTTTGGCGCAAATACGATAACACCTAATAACCTTAGTCAAATTTTTAATTGGTCGAATAGAACTGCTTCAGCAGGACCAAGTATAAATTGGTCAATATTAAACTATGGGCAGATAACTAATGCCGTAAGAGCCCAAGATGCGGCCTTTCAACAATCGTTATTAAAATATCTTAATTTGGTATTACAAGCACAACAAGAAGTTCAGGATAATATTACGCAATTTATTGAGGTTAAAAAATCTGAAAAGTTTCTTACTGAAGCTAATACTGCGGCTATTAAATCCACTCATTTAGCTATGGTTCGTTATCGAGAAGGTGAATCTGATTTTACCCCCGTTCTTGATGCTGAAAGACAAGAACTTCGAGTTCAAAAGTCATTAGTTATTGCAAAAGGTGATATTCCTAAAGCATTGGTTGCTCTTTATCGTGCTTTAGGTGGTGGTTGGCAAATTCGACATTGTAATGATATTGTTCCAGAGAAGATTAAAAAAGAAATGGCAGGGCGTACAAATTGGGGTAGTTTATTAAAAACACAAAATCACGTGCCTCCTGCTAGTAGAAAGAAACAATTAGAAGAAATTTATTTACCAAATTGGTGATTAGCATGAGCTCTGAAAAATTGAAGTTACTTAAGAAAATCGTGGTGTTTACTATTATTTTTATTCCTTTGTGTTCAATACTTAAGTATTTTTCTGCAGTTAAACCTGCAGAACCAGAGTTACCGCCAGTAGAAGTATCTAAGCCAATTTTGACCCCAATCACTAATTATGTAACTCAGACTGGAACAATGGTTGCATATAATTCGGTTAATTTAGTTGCACGTATTGAAGGCTATTTAGAAAAAATTGAATTTGTTGATGGAACATTTGTTAAAAAAGATAAAGAGTTATTTGTAATAGAGCCAGAACCATATCTTGAAAAACTAAAAGAAGCTGAGGCGTCAGTTACAGTACAAAAAGCCCTGTATGCATATAATACCTCTGAATTTAAACGTCAGCAGCTTATGTATAAGCAAAATGCTACCTCGTTAAATAATGTAGAAAAATGGCAAGCAGAAACTGAAAGAACTAAAGGTGAAATTGATAAAGCGATAGCTAATAAGATTGATGCTGAAATTAATTATAGTTATACCCATGTTCTTGCTCCCTTTGACGGTCGTATAGGTAGGCATTTAGTAGATACTGGTAATTTAGTGGGTAATGGTAAAGCGACAAATCTTGCAACCATCGAGCAGATAGATCCTATATATGTATATTTTAATCTTAGTGAGCTTGATTTAATTAAAGTTCGAGAAGCAGCTCGTGCTAATAATTTTAAACCTAAAGATTTAGAAACTTTACCTGTATTTGTCCGCATGCAAAATGAAACTGAATTTTTGCATAAGGGTCATTTAAATTTTGTAAATACTGGCCTTAATGCCTCAACCGGAACTATGGAATTTCGAGCGCTTTTAACTAATAAAGATCTTAATTTATTGCCAGGTCTTTTTGTAGAAGTACGAATTCCTATTTCACTACCTAAACCTCAATTAACCATACCAGACACCTCAGTGCTTTATGATCAAATTGGGCCTTATATATTAGTTTTAAATAAAAATGATGAAGTTATGATTAAAAGAGTCGTGTTGGGTGGTTTGGAGCAGGGAATGCGCGCTATTACAAAAGGACTTTTAGCTGATGAAAGAGTAGTTATTTCTGGTTTGCAAAATGCAATACCTGGTCATCGCGTAGCACCACTTAAAAATAATAAGGTATAACTATGATTTCTGAATTTTTTATTGATAGACCCGTATTAGCCAATGTTATAGCAATTTTATTGGTATTTTTAGGGGTTATTGCTATTGCTATAATACCTGTTGCCCAATATCCAGCTATTGTTCCGCCTACAATCCAAGTTACTACTTCTTATCCTGGAGCTAATGCCAAATCTTTAATTAAAACCGTTGCCTTACCAATAGAACAGCAGGTTAATGGTGTGGAAAAGATGTTGTATATGCAATCTACTAGTACCAATAATGGTGCATATAATTTAATTATAACTTTTGAGATTGGCACTGATCTTAATTATGCTCAAACCTTAGTGCAAAATCGGGTGCAAGCAGCAATGGCGCAGTTGCCGCAAGCAGTGCAGCAGCAAGGCGTTTTGGTGCAGCAAAAGTCTACAGCAATTTTGCAGTTTATTACTCTAACTTCAGAGCATGGTGAATATGATGGGTTATTTCTTAATAACTATGCGGCGATTAATATGCAAAATGAATTGGAGCGATTGCCTGGGGTTGGCAATGTAGGTATTTTTGGATCAGGCTCGTATGCAATGAGGATTTGGCTTGATCCACAAAAAATGTACTCTTATTCTTTAAATCCTAGCGATGTAACTTCAGCAATTAATAGTCAAAATAAAGAAATTACTGCAGGACAAACTGCTTCACCACCAACCAATGGCAAAAATGCCTATCAATTTACAGTCAATGTACCAGGGCAACTTAGTGATCCTGAAGAATTTGCCAACATAATTATTAAGAGTGTCGCCACAGATTCTAATCAAAATGCAAATTCAAGCTCTACGGCAGAAGTAGTGCGGATTAAAGATGTGGGTAGGGTTGAGCTTGGATCATCTAACTATGATCAGCTGGCAAAGCTTAATGGAAAGCCCGCTGCTGCTATTGGGATTTATCAGCTGCCAGGAGCTAATGCGTTGGAAGTGGCAAGTCAGGTTCGAAAAACCGTTGAAAAAATGTCAAAACAATTTCCACCAGGACTTAAATATTCTATTCCTTTTGATACAACCATATTTGTTAAAGAGTCTGTTAGTGAAGTTTATCACACCTTATTTGAAGCAGGAATTTTAGTATTGATAGTTATTTTAGTTTTTTTACAAAATTTTCGTGCAACTTTGGTACCGGCAACTACCGTACCTGTAACAATTATCGGTGCTTTTATTGCTATGTTAGCCTTAGGGTTTACTATAAATTTACTAACTTTATTTGCTTTAGTTTTAGCTATTGGTATCGTGGTTGATGATGCGATAGTAATTGTTGAAGGTGTTTCGCGTCATATAGAGCATAATATGGCACCAAGAGAAGCGTCAATTTTAGCAATGAAAGAACTTATTGGACCTATTCTTGGTATTACCTTAGTGCTTATGGCGGTATTTGTTCCAGCAGGTTTCATGCCTGGTTTGACTGGTGCTATGTATTCACAATTTGCCTTAGTAATTGCAGCAACTGCTTTTATAAGTGCTATTAATGCAATGACCTTGAAGCCTACGCAGTGTGCTATGTGGTTAAAGCCAATTGATCCAAATAAAAAGAAAAATATAATTTTTAGAAAGTTTGACCAAATATATAATCCAATTGAGGCTAAATACGCAAATTTTATTGAGAAACTTGTGCAAAAATCTGGGCGAGTTTGTGTTATTGGTTTAGTACTAGTAGCTATAGCTATATTTGGTCTAAGTCGAGTTCCTACAGGGTTTATTCCGTTAGAAGATCAGGGTTATATGATTTTAAATGTGCTTTTACCTGATGGTGCATCTTTAGATAGAACCGATGCAGTTTTAGACGAATTACGAACTAAGGTCGCAAAAATAGATGGTATTGAAAATATAATCGCCATTGACGGCATTTCTTTAATGGATAATAACGCAAGTCTTTCTAACTCAGGTATTTTATATGTAATGTTTAAAGATTGGGGTGAAAGAGGGAAGGATGCGAGTTTGCCTGAGCTATATAAGAAATTAAATGACATTGCAGCAGCAACACTTAGCGCCAAAGTTATGGTTGTAGTCCCTCCGCCTATTCAAGGTTTGGGCTTATCTGGCGGATTTCAAATGCAATTAGAAGTACAAGATGGATCATTTGATTATCAGAAATTACAAGCTGTAACTGATCAATTGATTAACAAAGGCACTTTTTATCCTGAAATAGCAAAGTTAATGACCTCTTTTCGTGCTTCAGTTCCTCAAATTTTAGCACCGATTGATAGAACAAAAGCTGAGACTTTAGGCGTATCTTTAAGTGATGCTTTTGGTACTTTGCAAACTTATTTAGGTTCTTCTTATGTAAATCTTTTTACCAAATTTGGACAGGTATTTCAGGTTTATGTACAAGCTGAAGCTAAATCTCGTATGACAGTTGATGATCTACGGTATTTTTATGTGAAAAATAAAGCAGGTGACATGGTGCCATTGGGAACTTTAACTGATATTAAAAGAGATCTAGGTCCTGCAATTATATCGCTTTATAACCTTTACCCATCGTCTAGTATTAATGGCATTTCAGGTCAGGGGTTTAGTTCAGGCCAATCAATTGCAAAGCTTGAACAATTGGCCAATGATAATTTACCACCTGGCGTGGGTTACGAATGGACTAGTACTGCTTATCAAGAAAAAATAGCTGGAAATATGAGTTACTATATTTTTCTTTTATCCTTGGTATTAGTGTATTTAATCTTAGCGGGTCAATATGAAAATTGGTTAACTCCTGCAGCAATTCTTTTTAGCGTTCCTTTAGCATTAATTGGTACGGTTTTAGCTCTAAAAGCTTTAGGGCTTGCAAATAATATGTACACGCAAATTGGTATATTATTATTAATAGCCTTAGCTGCTAAAAATGCTATTTTGATTGTTGAAGTTGCTCGAGAACATAGATTGATTGATAAAAAATCTATTATTGAATCAGCAGTGTTAGGCGCTAAAACAAGATTTCGTCCCATTATGATGACATCTTTTGCCTTTATTATGGGTGTTTTACCATTGGTGTTTGCAACAGGCGCAGGAGCAAGTGCTAGAAAATCAATCGGAATTGCCGTATGTAGCGGGATGTTAGCTTCCACCTGTCTTGCAGTTGTTTTTGTTCCAGTATTTTATGTATTAATTCAAACTTGGCAGGAAAAAAGACATAATAAAAAATATATTGGTAAAGAAAGTGAAGTTATTAATTAGTATGTATAACAAATTAATAGAAGTAGGGTGGGCAAAGCGATAGCGTGCCCACAATAATCAAAGAGCTGTTGGTGGGCACGCTATCGCTTTGCCCACCCTAACATTACTTTAATGGTTTTTGATACTTAATTAAGTCGTGCTTAGTTTTTTTAAAATTAATTATAAAAAGTTACTAAACTTTTTTTAAATGTGACCGACACAATAATTGAGGGCAGGGTGCATTAATATATTTTTAATAAAATATAAAAGTGCATCTTGCTTCCTAACTAATTAATATGGATATAAAAATGAATAAAATAATAATAATAATCGCATTTTGTTTCCCTTTTATTGCAACATCCGCAAACTTAGATGATAGGCCTGTTTATTATGGATTAGGCTTATGTGACTATCCACAGTATGAATGTATGAAGGTAACTGGCGGACAGACGTGGGAGAAGTTATTTCCTGATGAAGGCCAACGTGATTTGGTACAGCGTGTAAATAGAACCTATAATAATCTTTGGGCAGGTAAAGAAATTGTTGTTCCTAAAGATTTAGCTCATGTAACTATCTTTGATCTTTCGCCATTTCCATTACAAATTGCTGATGAAAATCAAAAACAAATTATTGTTGATCAAGATAAATTAGCATGGGGCGCTTATGATCAGCATGGAAATTTAGTTAAATGGGGTCCAATTTCATCTGGAAGCGATCGATGTTCTGATAATAGTAGCCCCACTTGTCGAACAATGACTGGAATTTTTCAAGTTTTTAGTAAGGAAAATGAACGTTGTAAATCTAATATATTTCCTGTTGGTAAAGGTGGGGCAAAAATGCCTTACTGCATGTACTTTCATAAAGGTTTAGCGCTACATGGATCACCTGATATCCCAGGATATCGTGCAAGCCATGGTTGTGTGCGAATGTTTGTAAGAGACGCAAAATGGCTCAATGAACAATGGGTCGAAGCTTCCAATGCAAGTAATAATTTTATGGGAACAAAGGTAATTGTTCGACCAATAACTTATTCAGGTAAGCCACTTACTAAAGCTCAACTTGGTGAAGTAAAGACTCATTTGAAACCAAAAACTGCTTGGGTAAATCCTGATAATAATTTCCCTGCAACTCCTTCTGAGAGAATACAATGAATAAAAAAATAATGAATTTAAGCTTTGTTACTTTGATTATGGTGTTATTAATGCAGTCAACTGTATCAACCGCTTCTCAAAAATCTGAGGAAAAATTAAAAAAAGCTGAAGATAAACAACAAAAAGCAGATGAGAAGCGACCTTTGGGATGTCGTGATTTAGGATATCGTTTTCAATTGAAAATTCTTGAATTACAACCAGAAGAAGTAGGTGAAAAACAATCGCTATATTTTATTTTTAATTCGCGCTCAGAGCCTTTGAAATTATATCAAATGTTAAAAGATAAGAGCTCTCGCTCAATGTATCTAAATCATGAAATTAAACCAAGGCAATGGGCTGTTTTATCAACTAGTGAAACTGATCTTAAATATATTTGTTCCATTGCTGATGCGAAATCAAATTATGGCAAGATTGTTGATTGTGAACAGAGTTTAAAGGTTTGTGAGTATGCTAGAGTTAAATATGGTTTAAATAACAAAGGTAATTATTGGCTAGTTAAGTCAAATACTAGCGGTGGCGCGGTTAATGAAGTGCTACATTATGGGATTATTCCAAGATAAATAAAAAATTATAAGAGGTGGACAACATGAAACTTAAAAGCGGCATATTGCCATGGATTTGCGTTTTAGCAAGCACAAGCTCTAGTATAGCATCTGCAAGTGACCTTTTGATAGATTATCGTCAAGGTAATTATGTAAAAGCCGCTGTTTCATCATTGAGTAATCAAGTAAAAGATCCAGTTGTTGATTATTACATGGGCCGGATGTATTTATATGGGTATGGTGAATTAAGAAATACAACTGCCGCAATTAGTCACTTCAAGGATGCTGCACAAAAAGGATATTCTCCAGCACAACATTTTATGGCTGCTTATTCTTTAGTTAAGGAAAATAATCCAGAGCAAGCATTATATTGGTATAAAAAAGCTGCTACTAATCCTGATGATACTAAAGCACAAATGTATTGCGCTGCAGCTTATTTATTTGGTGTTGGTACTAAAAAAAATCAAGACTTGGCTCGTAATTATTATATAGCAGCGGCAAAATCAGGCAATAGTATTGCTGAGGCTAAATTAGCCGAAAATTTTCTAGATAGTCGCCAAGATTCTAATAAAAAATTAGGATTATTGTGGTTAAATAAAGCAGTAGCACATAATAATCCAGCAGCTTTATTGCGTTTAGGAAAAATGTACAATGAAGGTAATTCTGTTCCTAAAGATGAAGAAAAAGCAAATCAATTAATATCAGCATCAGTCGCTAGTGGTTATTTACCCGCTTTATTTTATAAGGGCGAATTAGCCATGAAGAAAAATGATATTCAGCAGGCCAAAGATTGGTATACAAAAGCCGCTATATCTCACTATATTCCAGCTGAAATGGCTTTGTCACGGTTATATACTCAAGATAAAAGTCCATTATTTAATCTTAATATGGGATTTGTGTGGATGATGAAAGCTGCACAAAATGGTTCATCTGAAGCACAGCTTGCGGTAGCTGAAATGTATAAGGCTGGTAAAGGAACTGATATTAATGAAAATTTGGCGAAAGAATGGCAGCAAAAAGCGGCACTTTCAGCTAAAGATAATCCAGTCGCTTCCGAAGAAGCCGCAGCTTCATGGCTTACTAATGGTAAATTTAGCACTCTTGCATCATCCGGCTATAAATTAAAAGGGATTTTAACTGATTGGTCTAATAAAGATGCTTTAAAAGAAAACACTTATAATCAAGCACCAAGGATGGATGTTATTACTCGTGATTCTTTATACAAACCAAAATTTGAAATGACAAATCCTAATCAAATTCCTATTAGTGAATTTTATAATGCACTAGCAACTTCCCTATCAAACTCAACAACACAAAATAGTCCTTCGTCTTTTCCACGCTATCCTTTAGCTCAAAATGCTGGCTCTATGAATAATGATGAATTTTTAAAGCACTTACAACAGCGCGCAATTTTAGGCGATTACACTGCACAATTTACTCTTGGTCAAATGTATGATGAAGGTAGTGGTGTTACTAAAAATATTCAAGAAGCAATTAAACAATATCAATTAGCAACTGAGCAGCAAGATTTACGCGCAGAATATAATTTAGGTATGTTATATCTTGAAGGCAAGGGGGAAACTGCAGATTATGATAAAGCTATTAATTTATTAAAAGATGCGGCTTTCAAAGGAAATGATTATGCACAATATTCTTTAGCACGAATTGCTGAATTAGGTTATTTAGATGCAGCAGGAGGTGTTGTTATTAAGCCAGATCATGAACTGGCAATTGTGATGTACGATCTCGCTGCAGCAAATGATAACGGTTTAGCACAATATCGATTAGCAGAAATGTTAGCTCGTGAGAAAAAAGAAGAATTAACAGTTGCAGCTATTCAACAACGCGAAAAAATGCTCAAAAGTCTATATCAAGGGGCATTTAAATCTGGAGTAACTGAAGCTGCTGTTCCATTAGCATTTTTTAATGCAATGGACACAAATAAGGATAAAAATATAAAGGCATTTGAAGTAGCTAAGAAAGAAGCTGATGCTGGTAATCTTGCAGCAGCTCTTTTATTAGGCATTATGTATGATAGAGGTATTGGTGTAGATATAAATCAAAAAGATGCCATTTATTGGTATGAACAAGCTCCTGCAAATCCAGTAACCGCATTTATTTTAGGTACATATTATAGTCAAGGTATTGGCGTATCTAAAGATGAAACGAAAGGTAAAGAATTATTGCAAACTGCCGCTAATGGAGAATTTTCATATGCAAATCTTAATCTTGCCGTTATCAAGCAACAATCAGGCGAAACATTCTTAACTGAGCTTGATAAAGCACTTGATTTAGGTAATAGCAAAGCAGGATTATTGTTAGCAGATTATTATTTATCAACTGGAAATGATGATAAAAAAATGAATCAGGCACGTGATATATATAATCACTTTGCTGAAAGAGGTGATAAAGATGCTGAGCTTAAATTAGGATATATGTTTGAAAAAGGTTTAGGTGGTGAGGTATCTTTAGCTGATGCTGAAAAATGGTATACAGAAGCCGCCACTCAAGGACAAGCTGAAGCACAATACCTCCTCGGTAATTTATATCAATTAGGACTTATTGAAAATAAACCTGATTATATATTAGCAAAAAAATGGTATAGCTTCGCTCAATCTAGTTATGCGCCAGCTGCAGTTGCTCTTGGGTTTATCTATGACACGGTTGATGATGATTATAAGCAAGCTCTGTTAAGTTATAATATTGCTGCTAATCTAAATGATCCTATTGGAAAATTTGATTTAGGTTTGGTTTATGAGAAGGGTAAGGGACAACCAGTTGATTTTGCAAAAGCAAAAGATCAATATTTAGAGGCAGCTAAAAATGGTTTAAGTCCTGCTATGGTGCAATTAGCTGGTATTTATTTTAATGGATTAGATGGAACAACAGATCAAGAACAAGCATTATATTGGTACAAAAAGGCTGCAGATTTAGGTAATAAAGATGCCTTATATCAACTGGGTCTCTTATCTGAAACTGGTGTCGCGACTAAACTTGATTTTAGTGATGCTATGAAATATTACCAAGAGTCAGCCGATCTTGGTGATGCAAAGGCAAAGCTTGCACTAGCTAGAATTTATCAATTTGGCTTAGGCACAGTTAAAAATATTGCTAAAGCAAAGGATTATTATAAAGAATTAGCTGAATCTGGTAATGCATATGCTCAATATCAATTAGCAATTTTTGCATTTGAGGGCGTAGATGGCAAAAAAATGCCGGAAGAAGGGAAAAAATTACTTAAATTAGCAGATCAAAATGGTAGCAAACAGGCAAGCCGAACATTGCAATGGTTAGATGCACAATCTCAAGTTCGTACAAGTTTTATTGAGCCATCACCTATAAGTTCTCAAGTATTAACACAAAAACCAGCTGATTTAATGTATATGGATGCATTAAATGAATGGAATTTAGGCGATGAAAGATCATCTAGATTAATTCTTAGCAAGTTATTGACGCAATTTCCTGATTATATTCCAGCAAAAAAAGCTTATGAGCAATTAAATCAGCAATTAACAGCTTCAGATATTTTGGGATGATTAAAGCAGTAGACTCTTCTACGAGATTCTACTGCACTGATTATGTAATATGATTTAAGCTCAATTAGCCTTGATGCAGCAAAGCGTAATCAAGGCTATCATTCTTAAAAATAAATAAAAGATATCTCACTAGGTCTTTGTAGTATGTGGTAAAGAAAGCGTGCGCGCCAATTCCATTAATCTTAGGTTTATCTGTCGTAACTTATTAATAATTAACATAAAAATATCTGGTATTTATATAAGTATTTATGTTAATTTATTGCCATTTAAAATAATGATTTGTATATAAGTATGTTTCATTAATTATGAATGGTAATTTTTAATGAATAGATGGAAAAAAATAGGGCATGGTTCTTATAACACTGTTTATCTCAGTTCTGATGGTAGAAAAGTTCTAAAAATTCAAAGGAAACACAATACTAAGGATGCGGAATATGATTGTCCCGAACGTTCAGTTCGATTGTGGAATGAGATTAATTCACATATTTTGCCAAAAGCTTATGTAGTTTATAGCTCAGAATATGGTAAGGGTTGGGTTTGTCCTTATGTGGATGGTAATAAGGCTAATGATAAAGAAATAGCTATGGAGTTAATTAATATATTTAATTCTACAGGAAGAGTTGTTGTTGATGCTACAGTTAATAAAAATTTTATTAGATCTAAAAATGGTAAAGTAGTTTGTATTGATATGGGTATGGCTGCACGTATTGAAGGTATTGAAAATAAATATACATCAATATATGGCAGGAGGAAAGGTAGTCTTGTTAGTAATAATTCTTGGCGAAATCTTAGTAAAAGTTATACTGAACATTTTAAATTATCAAAAAAAAATTACCCCAAATCAATTAATATAATTCAGGCATTGTTATATATTACTATCAATTTGCCTCATATATCACATGTTAATTTATTAAAATTCAATGATAAAATTATAAAAAAATTAGCTAGAGCTTATGAAAGCTGTACTGAAATTGATGATTCTAAATTTAGTGATGAAATTGAAAATTATGTATTCAAAGAGTCTAAAGAGGAAGACGTTGATCTTTTAATTGAACAAGATCTTAAACTTCGAAATATTAAAGAAAGCATAAAATCTAATTTATTAAAATATATTAATTCACGAGGAATAATAAACCAAGATCAAATGTTCATTGCATCATTTTCAACCTTATTTTTTAGGAACGTTACACTAACTAATTATAAGGTAAATAAAACCCAATTATTGATTAGAAGAATAGATGAAATAAATTCATTACGTGATTTACAAGAGTTAATAGGCAACGCACAAGAAGATAGTATGTTATCTCAGGCAAATTTCAACAGTGGTATTTTTACTTGTTTAGAAAAATGCATGCAGATAATTGATGGTGCAGAAACTGGCGATCGTCTAGATTATTCTACAAGTTTTTATAGAAATTATTTTAGCTATATTTGGCCGTATAATTAAAAAAATGGTTAGAGTGTAGCTACTGGTTTAACCCATTAATTTATCCTGGTTGCTTGTTGCAACCGGGTTTATCAAAGTAAAGTAGCCTGGTTGCTTGCAACCGGGTTTAAAACAGAATATAGTTCTGGTTGCAAGCAACCAGACTACAATATATACAAACAAGCTAGTATTAGCATACCATAACAACTTTATCTATTACAAAATTAATAAGTTTAAGAACCGAACTAGATATTACCCAGTTCGGCTTTTTTCAGACTTAGAGCGACGGAAACACTGAGTTAAGCAGCTATTGCCTTAACTTTTGCAGATAGACGGCTTTTAATTCTTGCGGCTTTATTTTTATGCAACAAACCTTTTCCTGTTGCTTTATCTATAATT
>Ga0247839_1003236_pt1 | contig 22802 bp, 23 predicted proteins | sample LaCruzMarch2015__6_FD_192405 | JGI IMG/M metagenome (GOLD analysis project Ga0247839, IMG submission 192405) | Freshwater microbial communities from meromictic Lake La Cruz, Castile-La Mancha, Spain - LaCruzMarch2015_16m | ecosystem: Environmental > Aquatic > Freshwater > Lake | place: Spain... | reverse complement strand
CCCCAATGGCTCTATCGTTATATCACTTCGCCCAAATGGGTGATGGCCAATATGACCCAGCATTTGCCTCACGGAGCAGAAGCCCTGAAGGTGATTGAACAAATAAATGCACAGTTTGACGCTACTGTAGATTGGCAACGGGCCGAGGCCATGATGGCGCAATGGGGCGGAAAGTTTATGCTCAAAGGCATTCAAAGCGTAGAAGATGCTGTGATGGCAGCCGATATGGGTGCTTCGGGCATCATTATTAGCAATCATGGCGGGCGGCAATTGGATGGCTCGCCTTCTACCTTAAGCCTACTGCCCGAAATTGTAGCCGCAGTGGGCCATCGCACCGAAGTGCTGCTGGATGGGGGAATAGAACGGGGCTCGGATGTGGTGAAAGCGTTGGCTCTTGGTGCCAAAGGTGTGCTTATGGGCAAAGCCTATCTCTATGGTTTGGCAGCAGGTGGCGAAGAAGGCGTGGCACGCAGCTATGCCATTTTGCGCGATGAGATGGAGCGGGTGATGCGACTCATTGGGGTATCGTCCCTCCAAGAACTGAATGCAAGCCATGTGCGGAAGGTGAATTGAGTAACCGTGGTAAAAGGGTTGTGGTGAGATTAACTCTAACGCATCGTATAAAGATTGGCGTATTCGTTCTTTCTCTTGCGGGAAGTTATTCGCACGTTTTAGCCCAAAACACGTTAAAACCGCTTGATAAAACTACGCACACCATAGCGCATAGTTCTGATGGGCGTTACGATGGATTCGCTATTGCTATAGCTTGGCCAAGGGCACTTGCTAAGCAGGTAGGAGGATGGTATGACGGTGTTGCCAAAGCGATAGGACTTAACCGCAAGGGATATTACCGCGTTGGTCATTCGGCAGTAATTCTAGTGAGCAACAAAGACAGTGTTTGCCATTATTTCGACTTCGGGCGATACCACAGTCCATTTGGGCAAGGAAGAGTTCGCAATGAAACTACCGATGTTGGGCTTCAAATAACTACGAAAGCGATTATCTCGAAGGACAAGATTTTGAATTTTGATGCCATCTTGAATGAGGTTATGCATAAAACCGCAAGCCATGCCTCCGGACCTATGCATGGGTCATATTGCCGCGTTAGGTTTGATTCGGCTCAGCAATTCGCTTTAGCTATGCAACAGCAAAGTCCATATCAGTATGACCCGTTTAAAGCAAATGCAACCAATTGCTCACGCTTTGCGCGCAAGGTTATTCTTGCAGGTCGCCCACCGTTTGTTCACAGTCTTCGCATTGCGCTAGCCCCATTAATTTCTCCAAGCCCGTTGCATAATTTAGCATCGCTATGGCATTATGTGCGCATATCCGCCACCGAAAATGCTGTTAAAGAAGAGTGCATAGTTCGAAGAAGTTGTCCAGTTGTATTACTTGATAGTACACTGCCAGCGCCAACTCGGCCGCTGAATTTGACAAAAGAAGCCCAATGGCTGGCGGGCGAAACGGCTGGCTCTTGGTTTCAAATTTCGAAACAAGGGGAAAGATTTTGGGTGGAGCGGTTTTGTGCCGAAGGAGAGGTGGAGTGTGCCGCGTTGTTTGCCATCGAACAAGGAAGCACGCTTGAGCTTACTCAACCGTATCGCTTCACCTTTTTGAGTCATTGCGCTCAAGTTAGCATTGTACAGTTTGGGAATTTGGTGAATCTGAGTGCAACTCAAGCTGAATAGAGGTGCTGAAAATGGGGCTATTCAGCTCCATCGCAGAACCAAAACCCAACTAAGGATTTGCTGGAATAAAAGTGATAAGCATCACTTCTTCACGATTACAGACAACTACCTTTGACGCTCAAACCAAATAAGACATGAAAAAATTAGTTCTCTTCGGAATTGTCGCACTAGTTGTTGGTTTGGGTGTGGCATACTATCTCTGGAATAAACCACACCGCGATATTGCTTCCGAAGAGGCAGCCTTTGCTTTGACAGCAGATGAATTGTTTGACGCCTTCGAAGCAGATGAAACTGCGGCCAACGCAAAGTATTTAGACAAAGTGGTGGCGGTAACTGGTCAGGTTGCTGAAGTAACGGTGAATGATGCCGGCCAATCGGTACTTACCATAACCGCAGCCAATGCTATGCTGGGCGGAGTAAGTGCCACCATGCAAAACAAAGATGCTGTTACTGTAGCCGCTGGTGATGCTGTTACTGTAAAATGCCGCTGCACGGGATACCTCATGGATGTGATTTTAATTAACTGCTCTGTAGAATGAAAACCACCTTTTCGATTCTTGTATTTATTGGATTTCTAGTGGCTGCTGGCTGTAAGCACGAACCCATTATTCCCAACGAAACCATCGACCCAACGGATACGGTGCCTGATGATACCCTAGGAACCAACTGCGACCCCGATACGTCCTATTTTCAAAATGATGTGTTGCCCATTTTCGCATCAAGCTGTGCGGTGACTGGTTGTCATGATGCCATCACTGCAGAACAAGAAATAATCCTCGACAACTATGGCAATATCGTGAACACGGGAGATATTGTTGCAGGAAATCCAGGAGAAAGCAAGGCATATAAGGTTATGATAGAAAACAATCCTGCAGACATTATGCCTCCTCCAGGCTCGGGCATTACACTAACACAAGACCAAATAAACACGGTTCGAGATTGGATTGCTCAAGGTGCTCGTAATAATAGTTGTGTTGAAAATGCGGCCTGCGATACGGTGAATGTTTCCTATGCTTCGGATGTTGCGCCCATTATTTCGTCCTATTGCTTAGGTTGCCACAACGCAACAGCTCCCCAAGGAGGGATAGCCCTTTCTACTTTCGACCAAGTGAATGCCACAGTTACAAGCGGACGTTTAATCGGGTCAATAGAGCACCTTGCAGGATTTAGTGCCATGCCTAAGAATCAAGCCAAGCTATCGGCTTGTAGGGTTGCGCTAATTCGCAATTGGATAAATCAAGGCGCATTAAACAATTAGAACCGCTCTATGGATCGCATTCTTATTTCTCTTGTAATCGTATCGTTGTTTGGACTCTCGTCTTGCTATTATGATGTGGAGGACGAACTGTATGCTGGTTGCGACACCACAGCAGTGAGCTATACCGATGACGTATGGCCGATTATTGAAGGCAATTGCTTAACAGCTTGTCATGGTCCTGGCGGCAGTGCTACGGGGCACATATTTACCGATCACGCCTCCGTGCTAGCTAAAGTTACTAACGGGTCTATGCAAACGCGCGTAGTAGACCAACAAACCATGCCTCCCAATGGTGGACTCACCGCTTGCCAAGTAGATAAAATTGGGGCATGGATTTTGAATGGTGCGCCAAACAACTAAAAAACTCATTAAAACCATCATCATGAAAAAGTTCCTCTTTATTGCCCTAGCTAGTTCTGTTAGCATCAATGCTTCGTTTGCACAGAAATACCTTTCTAAAACTGCTCACGTTAGGTTCTTTTCCGAAACTCCAATGGAGAAGATTGAAGCCGACAATCATCAAGGCACAACCGTTGTCGATTTTGAGAAAAAAGAAATGGTATTTACGGTATTGATGAAATCCTTCGAGTTTGATAAGGCGTTGATGCAAGAGCATTTCAACGAGAAATATGTGGAATCAGCTACTTACCCTAAGGCTACATTTAAAGGCAAGTTTACTCCCAAAGGTGAATTGGCACTGGTAAAAGATGGTACTTATCCAGTAACGCTTGAAGGCACCATGGAGCTGAAAGGAAAAGTTAATCCGATGAAAGCAGAAGGCGTGTTTAAGGTGGAGAAAGGCGCTTTGAGTGGAACTTCGAAATTCAAGATTACCCTTTTAGATTACGGAATTACAATCCCTGGCCCAGTAAAGGATAAAATTGCTCCACAAGTAGAAGTAACAGTAGACGCCAAGTATGATGCATATAACAAGTAGATTGCTTGCTGGGGCTTTGGCCCTGCTTATCTCAGCCCCATTGGTATTTGCTCAAGACGATTTGATGGACATCCTCAATGAGTCTGAACCCGAAGAAGCCAAAACAGAATACGCTATTGCCACCTTCAAATCGACTCGGTTGGTGGCTGGGCATTCGATAGAAACCAATGGCAAAGGTGTGCTTAATGTGCTTATTGGTCACCGATTTGGACGGGTGAATGAAGGTGCAAAGGAGTTTTTTGGGATAGACAATGCCAAAATGCGCCTTGGGTTTGAATATGGCATAACCGACAACATAAATATCGGATTTGGCCGCAGCACGTTTCAAAAATGCTATGATGGCTTTATCAAGTATAAGGTGCTGCGCCAAAGCAAAGGCAAAAAGAAAATGCCGCTTAGTATGACCTTGTTTGCAAGCATGGCCATCGTTTCGCAAGATTATGCCGACCCAACTCGCGAAAACTATTTCACCTCGAGGATGTACTACAGCTATCAGATAATGATAGCCCGCAAATTTTCGGAGCGTTTATCCTTCCAACTTACCCCAACTATTGTGCATCGCAACTTGGTGAAGACTGCTGACGATGCCAACACGGTATTTGCTTTAGGAGCAGGAGGTAGAGTTAAAATCACAAAAAGCTTTGCGTTAAACCTTGAATATTACTGGGTGCCACAAAATCAGATAGTTTCTGCTTTTGATGGTCAAAAAGTGCGTGATTCCTTTTCTGTGGGCTTCGACTTGGAAACGGGTGGTCACGTCTTTCAAATCCATGCCACCAATTCACGCGGATTGCATGAAAAAGCGTTTGTTACCGAAACCAATGGCGATTGGGGCGCGGGCGATATTCACATTGGGTTCAATTTAAGCCGCGTGTTTACGGTGTATAACAAGAACAAATTCAAGCAACGCAAAGCCGACAGGTTGGCGAAGAAAGCGGCTAAGGCTTAATTCAAGTCTTCGCAGCGTATCGTTTCGTTACTGTTTTCTTCAAAGTATACTGGGCCTAAATGGGCAACGGAATTTTGTACAATTCCTTTGTCGCACAGTTCTTTTACAATGCGCTGTAGCACCCGTTTTTCAGGATAAATAGGCACGCCCAGTTCGCGATAGGACCAATCATCCAACCTAAAATTGGAGTCTATTTTTGGATAGTCGCTTGGATTAAGATGATATGCTTTGAGAAAAGCATCACGCTCCTCTGGCGTCCACTCTATTTTTACGCTAGTGCCGCGATAGCTGTATAAATCGAAGGAAGGATAGGTGTCCCAAAGGCCAAGAAAATGGAAAAGGGGCATCATGCCAACAAGAAGAACTAATGCCATGTGCAAGGGTCTCATCTTATTCAGGATAACATCTTTCCATAGGTATTCGCTACTAACAGGGAAAAGCAAAACCATCAGCGCCATCATTGCTATATTCCATGGGATGATTACGGGATTCCAGTTGAGGCGAATGGACACGAATACTATGATAAATGCATGCAACCCTAGGGCTGCAATCAAAGCCAATTTTCGATAGGTTTTGGTAAGCAAACCCACGGCTATATTCATCTCGATAAATGGAACAGCCCCACCAAGAATTACCACGATAGACATGAAGTCCTTTGGGACATGCGGAGTTAGAAACGACAGATAAGTAATGCCCGCGAGTTCGAAAAAGGTAGAATTTATCTTAAACAGACCCGCATAGAAATAGATGGCAATAAGAATGAAACGAAGGCTGTGCACTGCCCCTTTTGCTGATTTTTGAAGTAGTCCCAACCCAACTAGTATGCAGATTAACAGATACGGATACACCCAAGGTTGCAGGCGCATATAATCTTGCAGCAGCACAACTAGCAGTGCGCCTAGAAATACCGCTAGAAGAAATGCTTTCCTAAAAAGTAGAAAAGAAGCGTAAGCTAGAATTGCTAAGACAAGAAGTACTTGATCTAACCACGCAGCAATAAATGGTTGGTTTCCGAAAATTGGAAGTACCGGGAAGTTCCGCTCGAGCTGCCAAAGATTTGCAGACATCACCATGCCCAATAAAAGTGCCGCAAGCGTTACCCATCCCACGATTCGGAGCAGTTGAATGTCGGAAAATCGCATTACGATTCAATCGAATTTGGATGGTTGAACTGGACTGATTGCAACTAGCGTCCGTCTATCATACCAAGTTTCACTGCGTATTTCACCAATCCCACCACATTTTTTACCCCAAGTTTCTTTATCAAGTTGCGCTTGTGGGTATCAATAGTTCGCATGCTGCAATGAAGCTGTTCGGCAATTTCCTGATTGGTGAATTCGAGCGAGATAAGCCGAAGTACTTCTCCTTCTTTTTTGGTTAAGGCAGGATTACTGTTTGCCTCAGATTTGTTGGTGAACTCCTCTGAAATCAGCGACAATATCTCGCCACTGAAGTATGGACGTCCTTTGCAAACGGTGCGAATAGCAGCAAGAATTTCGTCCTTGCTCGAATGTTTAAGGATATAACCAGATGCTCCAGCCTTTAATGCTTCTCTAATGTATCGTCCTTGCTCGTTGATGGTAACGGCCAAAACTTTGGTGCCCGGATACCTTCGTGTAATAACGGCTGTAGCATCCACTCCATTCATTTCGGGCATCATAATGTCCATTAAAACAACATCAATTGCCTGTTTAGAGCATTGTTCTATGGCCTCCAATCCATTGCTAGCCAAAGCGGCAACTTGCATGTCTTTCTCCTCAGAAATGAGCGCCTCTAGCCCATTTCTAATCATTTCATAATCGTCTGCAATCAGAATTTGAATCATGGCTTTGTAGTTCTAATAGGAATTTCGACTGTCGTTACCGTTCCACGCCCTATGGACGAATCAATTTCAACAGATCCTTCGAAAAGCTCGGTGCGCGATTGGATATTGCGCAACCCCAACCCCGATTTCACGGCATTGGGGTCAAATCCATCACCATCATCTTCCACCATTAACACCAAAGACGTTGTATGGTCTATCACTTGGACGAAAACAGCAGTGGCGTGACTATGGCGCATTGCGTTGGTAATCAATTCTTGCGCTATACGGAAAATGGCCAATTCCACTGCGGGAGAAAGTGTTTGATTGGATGCTACAATTTCGAGTGAGATGTTGACTTCGCTGGTGGCATTCCAATGCTGCACTAGGTCTTGCAACGCGGCCCGCAGACCAAATTGCTCCAACATATCTGGCATCAAATTGCGCGATATATGTTTTACCTCGTTTATAGCCACGCCAATGTTTTGTTCCAACAATTGAAGGCGTTGCAAAGCACTGTCTGAAACATCAGTTTCGATGCCGCTTCTCAAGTGTTGCACATTCATTTTGATGGCGGTAAATAATTGGCCTAATCCATCGTGAAGTTCTTGTGCAACGCGTTTTCGCTCATTCTCCTGTCCTTCAATCAAGGCTTCGCGCACTTGATTTTCTAATTTTCTACTTTCCGTAATGTCTCGCGCTATAATGGTGGCCATCAGCACTCTTTCGCCATGAAAAATAGGCGTGGCCACACAACTCATAATGCGTTCAGCTGAAGTATTTCGAAACAGTTTAATCTCCTCCGTCACTCTATTTCCGCGTTCAAAAACTTCTTGAATTGCTGTGCTCAATGCCAACGAATATCTTTTGCTGATAAGATTGGCAATCAATTTTCCAGCAAGTTTCAGGCCTTCAATTTGAAGCACATGTTCGTTGGCAGTAAGTATTAATCCAGTGGAATTCACGGTTAGAATAAGGTCTTCGGCATTCTCAAATATGGAGCGCCAACGGGCTTCAGAAGTAGCCAATTGGTCTTCGGCATTTTTACGATTGGTAATGTCTGTGCCCACCGCTTGATATTCCACTGCCTCTCCTTTGGCATTGAACAGCGAGCGTACTTCCCATTGTTGCCAAACCATCGAGCCATCCGCACGATAGTTGTGTAACTCCATTGCACACGTTGAATTGGCCTGAGTTAGCTTACTGAGTTTGGTTAAACAATCTGCGCTGGTTTTTTTGGGAAACAATTCTGGAAAATTCAAATCAGCTAAGTCGAGGCTTTTCCGCTCAAAAAAATGCTGAAATGCCGAATTGTAGAACGTCACCTTTCCTGAGGGCAGAAATCGACAAATCATTTCTCGTTGTCCCTCTACTACACTTCGATACAACTCTTTGATATGCGATAGTTGTCCTTCGGTGCGTTTTAGGTTGGACACATCTATTACGGAAATCAGCACCAACGATAAATCTTCCTCGTGGCCAGGGAGCACGTTCATGTGAAACAGCACATTCAGCTTCTCGCCTTCTACTTCAAAAGTGGTGGCTTCCGATTGATAATAGGTTCGTCCTGAAGCCAGTGCCACAAATTCTTCTAAGAAAATTTGTTGGGAATCTTCGGTAAACTTGCGTTGTATATCCGTAATAAACTTGGGCTTGTTCAGCACATGATTCATGCGCATTGTTGCCAAATTCACATCCGTAATTCGAATGCCTTTAATGCACGTTTCCAGCACATCAGGATGTGTTCGAAAATAGGTTTCAAAGTCTGTTACGCCCTTCTTGCGAAGCTCATTTAGGATGAGGCCCACGTTTGAAAAGTCTTCTTCCCAAAACGCAATAGGGGCGTTGTCGAAAATAAACCGATACTTTGCTTCGGCTCGTTTTTCACGGGTTACATCGCGCCAAATGCCTACAAGTGCAGTTGGTGTCTTCCCACCATTTTGAAGCAGAAACAATCGGCATTCAAAATGAGTGGTATGGTCCAATACTGTATGCGTTAAGGCATACTGAACGGCACCATTTTCTGTAGTCAGTTTTCTCTCGTGAATCGAAATTTCATTGGCTAATGGAATTCCGAAAATGGACGAATCGTTTAATCCAATTATTTTATCCTTGGGTCGCTTTAGAAAATGAGCAAAGGAATTATTTACAGAAATGTAATTGCCTGCTAGGTCTTTCACAAAAACCAAGTCTCCAAGACCTTCTACAATATCGCGAAAGAGCGAGTATTCGCCTTTAAGGCCTTGAAGTAGGTCAAGATTCCATTGACTTTCGGAAGACTGGCGAAGTTCCATACCTCAAACCTACATGAAATTTGGGGATGTTGGAGGCAATGGATATGAAGAAGTTGAATTGTAGACTTCACCAATTTAAGTCCAATAGACGAAAACAAAAAAGGTCGAAACATTCCTGCCTCGACCTTTTTTCACAGTGACAAATAGTCTATTTCGAAATAATCAGTTTACGGGTTTGAATGTCTTTTCCATTCACATTCAAACGGTAGAAATACATACCTGCTGTGAGCGATTCTACATTCACTTTGGCTTTTCCGGAAAGCTCTGGTAGCCGTACTGATTTTACTTTGCTGCCCAACATGGAGTAAATATCCAAACGTCCAATTCCTCCGCCAGTTGAATAGCTAAAGGTCAATTCTCCAACTGCTGGGTTAGGAAATGCATCAGAAATGCCTGGGGTTGAACTATTAGCAATATCCTGGATTCCAACAGGTGTTGCATTGAATCGAACAATGCCACAAACCGAATCGGCTTCATTAGCCACGTTGAAAAAGCAATATTTCATGGTGGTAATTCCTGACTGCCCTTGAGGTTTGTAATCGCCATAAAAATTAGACACGCTCGCACCTGGCTCTATAGTGAGCGAAGAAGGCGAAACAGTTACTCCTGGTTCGTAGCACTGAGCCCAACAAAAATAGTTAAGCGTTCCTGGAATGACCGAGATTTCTTGAGAACTCACCTTCACTTCAATAGCTACATCACTATTGTTTTGCACTACTCCACTAGCTGATATTCGTGATGTAGTGGTGTTTCCCCAAGCCTCGCGTTCTAAAGAAACAATTGACAGACTGCTTTGTGCCAATAACGCGCTGCAAGAGGCTGTTAGAATTAGCGTTATAAAAGATTTAACCATAATGCGCATTTTATTAATGGGCCATAAAGGTAAGGTTTGATTCAACTTATATTTACTTCTAAGGCGTGGCCGTAAACACGTTTCAATCCACGGCTTTTTTTATCCAATTTCGCAGGTACAATGAGAAAGGCACTTTTTACACTTTTGATGCTAAGCTTGAGTGCGTTGGCACAAGCTCAAATTGCAAAAAAAGATTGGCAGCTTCCATCGGTTACCATCAAAACCATTGACGGAAAAAGCATAAATACCGATGAACTGAACAATGATGGGAAACCCATGATTGTCAGTTTTTGGGCCACATGGTGCAAACCCTGCGTATTGGAGTTGAGCACCATTGCCGAAACTTATGAGGAATGGCAAGAAGAAACTGGCGTGAAAGTGATTGCCATTTCTATTGATGATGCACGAAACATATCGAAAGTACAGCCATTTGTAAACGGAAAGGATTGGGATTTTGAGGTGTATCTGGACCCCAATGGTGATTTGAAGCGCGCCATGAACGTGAATACTGTGCCGCATACTTTTCTATTCAATGGTGCCAAAGAGGTTGTTTATCAGCACAATTCATATGCTCCGGGCGATGAGCAATATCTGTATGGTAAAGTGAAGGAATTGGTAGGTAAAAAATGATTTTGGTTCGAAATTCCTTGGGCGAAAGTCTTTCAAATAGAACCAAACAGGTCAAAACACTTGGCTTGATGGTACTTACCATTATAGGCTTCGTTTCGGTTTCATCCGCTCAAAGTCTAGACTCTACGGCAACAGCCAAAAAGGACAAAGACAAAGAGAAGGGCAAGTGGGGCGAGATTCACGGAAATCTCCAATTCGATGCGCAGTATTACAATCCAGATTCAGCTATTGGAGCACTTCCTGTTCCAGAAAAGCTACTGATGAATGGGTTTACCAACCTTATTTATACCAAAGGGAAATTTACTGTTGGCGTGCGCTATGAGAATTACCTCAACGCCTTACAGGGATTTGATGCGCGCTACAAAGGCCAAGGAATTACCTATCGCTATGCCAGTTTCGATGCCGATTTTCTCAGTATCACGGTAGGCAATTTCTACGAGCAGTTTGGCTCTGGAATGATAATGCGGGCTTATGAAGAGCGCGGATTGGGTTTCGATAATGCCATAGATGGAGCTCGTGTGAAAGCACATGTTTTGGGAGGCGTTTATCTCAAAGCAGTGATTGGAAAACAGCGTTCGTTTTTTACAACCGGAGATGGAATTGTGCGTGGTTTTGATGGAGAAATTGCCATAAACGAAACATTCAAATCATTAGCCGATAAAGGGTTAAGAGTTACGCTAGGAGGCAGCTTTGTAAGTAAATATCAAGAAGATAACGACCCCGATTTCGACCTTCCAGAAAATGTGGGTGCATGGGCGGTGCGCGGTAATTTTCAATACAAAAAATGGAGTTTAAATGGGGAATACGTCAATAAAATAAACGACCCTCAGGCTACCAACACGTTATTCGTAAACGGTTCGCAGCACCGGAATTTCAATCCTGGTTCAGGACTTTTGGCCACATTGTCCTATTCACAAAAAGGATTGGGGGTTGTGGTGAGTGCTAAGCGCATCGATAACATGGATTTTCGTTCAGATCGTGCGGCAACGGGTTTCAACCTCAACATGAATTACCTGCCAGCCCTCACGCGGCAACATACCTATCAGTTGGCGGCCAGTTTGTATCCTTATGCCACACAGCCCAATGGCGAGTGGGCTTTTCAAGTAGATGTGAATTACCGTATTCCTAAAAAGTCTATGCTTGGGGGCAAATATGGAATGAGCATTGCGCTTAACTATTCGGAAGTACACGGACTGAAAAACACCATCAATGCTGAGGGAAGTGGGTATACCAACAACTTTTTTGAAGCAGGAGAGTTGTATTTTCGAGATATAAATGTGGAGATAATCAAGAAGCTTTCGCCCAAGTTTAAACTCAATTTGCTCTATCTGAATATTGCTTACAACAAGGATGTGGTGCAAGGTTTGGCGGGATATGGCACCATTTATAGCAATATCGGCATTGTGGATTTGACGTACAGCCTAAACTCACGACATGCTTTACGGATGGAAGTTCAAGGATTATTCAATAAAGACAAGGCAGATGAAGGTGATTGGGCAATGGCCTTGCTAGAGTATACGTGGTCGCCCCATTTGTTTGTAGCCGCTTCTGCGCAGTATAATTATGGCAATAAAGTGGAAGAAAAGCGATTGGTGTATCCTTCGATTTTTATCGGCTATATTCACAATGCTACACGCGTTACTCTAGGCTACGGTAGGCAGCGCGCTGGTATTCTTTGCGTTGGAGGAATATGTCGCAATATTCCAGCAAGCAACGGCATATCGCTATCTATAACCACAAGTTTTTGAAACGGCTATCCATGTTCAAAATCCAATCCTTACGCAGTAATGGTTCCATGTTTGGGACTCTTATTGGCGTATTGTTCATGATTTCGTCTTGCGATGTGTTGGATGCTCCATACTATGGCTGCACCAATCCGTTGGCCGATAATTATAATGTAAATGCCACGCACGATGATGGAACTTGTGTGTTCGACCCATCACTTTTTAGGGGATGTATAGATACTGCGGCTACGAATTACGATGCCACTGCTTTGGTGAACGATTGCCATTGCCAATATTCCAATGTGCGAAAGGTGTTGGTGGAAGATTATACAGGTCATACTTGCGGAAACTGCCCACGAGCCGCTGAGAAGTTGAAAGAATTGGAGTGCCAGTGGGGCGACCGCGTGGTCCCAATGGCAATTCATGCAGGGTTTTTCGCTTTGCCCGAGAGCAACGCGAACGGCAGTTATGCCACCGACCATAGAACATCTGAAGGAAATGAATACAACACAACGTTTGGTAATAGTGCATTGGGATTACCGAACGGTTTAGTAAATCGAAAAGTATACTCTGGGCAATTTCCGCAAGACCGCTCAGTTTGGGCCGAACACGTAGCAGCCGAATTGGCTTTACCTGCTGAAGCATTTCTCACCATGCAAAACACCTACAGCGAAGCATCGCGCACGGTTAATACAAGTATAGATATTTCGGTATTGAACAATTTGAATAATGGCCCTTATTTTATAATTGTGGCTCTAACTGAGGACAGCATTGTAGATTGGCAAAAGGATTATGAGTTGGGTGGTGATGAGAACATTCCAGGTTATGTGCACAACCATGCCCATCGTGTAAACTTCAATGGTACGTGGGGCGCGCAAGTTGGAACAGGAAACCTTGCCGCTGGGCAGGTATTAAATGTGAGTTATTCTTTGCAATTAAATCCTGATTGGCGAGATGCCCATTGCAATGTGGTGGCTTTCATCTATAGACAAGACACCAAAGAGGTGATACAGGCAGAGTATCGCCCTGTTGTGGAGTAACTTTGCGCCATGAGATATTGGTGCATTACAGTATTCTTTTTTCTCTCCATTACATTGCTGCCAGTATTGGTGCAAGCTCAGCGCTTTGGTGGTGGCGTGTATGTTGGGCTTGTAAGCAGTCATATTCTGGAGCAAGGCGTGCCTTCTACCTACAATAAAGTTGGGTTTATTGGTGGTGCTTTCACAGACTATCGATTTACTCCAAAATCTACGCTTCAGTTGGAGATTTCATTCATTCAGAAAGGAACTCGGCAGTTGGGGAAGATAACCAACAATAATGTGGACATCGGGGTTAATCTCAACTATTTGGAGATTCCTGTATTGTACAGATGGTGGGGCATTCGCAATATGAGTGTGGAGATTGGGCCTCAAGTCGCGGTTTTGTTGGGCTACAAGGAATGGGATCAATTTGGAGATTTGCAAGGACCAAACCTTAACTATAAGGCATTCGAACGCGTTGATTTTGGGGCAGCCGTTGGCCTTAGCTACTATTTGCTAAAAAGCAGATTGGAGATAAATGCACGTTATGCCATTTCGGCCATTCCCATTCGGGTAAAAGCGCAGGAAGCCTCGGCAATATGGCCTTTGGCGCGGCAGTACAACTCATTGTTTGGCTTCTCCGTTAGGTGGTGGTTTAAAACTACGTATGTGGCTGGAGCAAGCAAACAGAAGAGTGTTCGCAGCCTAGAGTAAGGGCGTTTGGAGGCGATCTCGTGCAACAAATTGCGGTGTGAGGGGTTTCTATTTTAAAAGAAATGACAATGCAGAAACATCGGTTGGTGGTGGGTGTAACAGGTGCCAGTGGAGCCATCTACGCTAAGGTGCTGTTTGATAGGCTGAAGCAGTTGCACGACCAAATTGACACTTGTGGCGTGGTGTTTAGTTCCAACGCTAAAGATGTTTGGGAGTATGAATTGAAGAACCGCGAGTTTGAGCAGTTGCCCTTTAAGGTGTATGCCGCCAACGATTTCTTTGCACCCTTTGCTTCGGGGTCGGCTGGGTACGATGCCATGCTTATATGCCCGTGCAGCATGGGCACTATGGCGCGAATTGCCACAGGAGTTTCGAGCGATTTGATGACGCGTGCTGCTGATGTAATGCTTAAAGAACGCAGGAAACTAATCTTACTTCCGCGTGATACGCCTTTGAGTTTGATTCACATCAATAACATGAAGACAGTGACCGAGGCTGGGGCTATCATTGCACCTGCAAGCCCTTCGTTTTACAGTCACCCTGCTAATTTTGAGGAGTTGGCCCTTACGGTTGTAGATAGAGCTTTGGCTTTGGCAGGGTTTGAGATGAAAGGGTACAGGTGGGGAGAATAAACAGGCTTATGCCTAACTTTGAAGCATGAGTAGTAAACCGTGGCCCAAGTTTGACAAGCGCATCTTTTGGGATGTGAACATGGATGCCATGGATATGGATGCTAAAGCCAGTTTTGTTATAGAGCGGGTGTTTGAGCGGGGCGATGTAGAAGACATCCGAAATTGCAGAAGATATTACGGAGATGAGCGGGTGATTGAGTCGTTGCTTAAAGCTAAGTTTCTACCGTTGGATACCACCTATTTTGTGAGTGCCATCTTTAACAAACCATTGCAAGATTTCAGATGCTTTACTTTGAGACAGTTGAACCCGGGACTCTATCCGTATTAAGGCAACTAATGGAGATGCCTGCCTTGCAGGATTTCTCGTTGGTGGGTGGCACTGCACTATCGCTGCGTTATGGTCATCGCACATCTATTGATCTTGATATTTTCTCTCATATTCCATTTGAGAATGCTAGGGTGGCGACTGCCATGGAGGATGAGTTTGGTGAGAGGTTTAGTTTTAAGACACGCAACAGTGGCTATGGAGTATTTGGCTTCGTGGACGGGATAAAGGTGGATATTGTGCGCTATCCTCATCCGTGTATCACTGATACAGTGGTTGAAGGTGGTATACGCATGTACACTGATGCTGATATTGCGGCTATGAAGATTCAGGCGATGCTTGGCAGAGGGAAGAAGAAGGATTTTTGGGATTTGCATGAACTTTTTAAAAAGTATTCGCTTGAGCAGGTGATGACTTGGCATCGAGAAAAATATCCGAGCCAACTGCTAGCGATTAGTATACCTCATGCACTCACCTATTTCGTGGATGCGGAGGATAGCGAAGAGCCTGTGAGCCTTAGAGGCCAAACGTGGGAAGATATAAAACGCTCTGTGAGCCGAACTGTGAGCGATTTCTTACGGTAGATTGATGAGGGAAGTGGACTAGAAATGGGTAGAAGGCGTAATGCGTTCTGATGCATGACCGTTCAAATTATTGAGAGAAAAATCTGTCAAAAGTCACATTTTGGTTGTGTTGGGCGGCTTAAACTTGTGGCATGACACGCTATAAATCTCCCAACGACAGTGCCGATTATAGGCTAATAGAAGATTTTGATCCGACTTTGGTGCACAAGGTGGCCAAGTGGTATTTGCCCATTTTGGAAAAGTATTATCGGGCGGAATTTATAGGACTGGAGAATATACCAGACGGGCCGTTTTTGGGAGTGGGCAACCATACGGGCATACATTACATGCCCGAGTCGTATTTGTGGTTGTGTAAGTATCATTCGAATCATGAGCATAGGCCGATGTATACGCTGATGCATGATTTTGTGTATCGCGTAGCGGAGAAGTTGCGCTTGCCGCTTCATGCCTTGGGCATTTTGGATGCGGATAAGGGTAGTGCGTATGAGGCGTTGCGCGAGGGATGTGCCGTAACGGTATATCCGGCAGGCGATAGAGATAATGCCAAGCCTTTTTATGAGCGAAATGAGATTGATTTTTTTGGCCACACGGGCTACGTAAAGTTGGCGTTGAATGCACGTGTGCCGATAGTTCCTGTGGTAGGTGTTGGTGGTGGCGAATCGGTGTTTACGCTAACTTCTGGGTCGCGATTTGCGGAGTGGACTGGGCTGAAGAAGTATTTGAAGATTCATACATGGCCTGTGTTTTGGTCGTTTCCGTTTGGCTGGCACGTGGGGCATTTTCCCACGCTTGGATTGCCGCTGCCCACGCAGGTTACAGTGAGTGTGCTGGAGCCGATAGATACATCGGGCTATGCGGAGGACGCAGCTAGCGACCCATTAATAATTGCCGAATTGAACGCGAAGGTGCTGCACGCGATGCAGGCCGAGGTAGACCGCTTGGTGAAAGGCCGAATACCAGTGATAGGACGGATTGGGAAGAAGTAGAGCATAAAAAGAAAAGCCTCTAATCGCGAATGGGATTAGAGGCTTTGTAACTGGATAGATAAACGTGTTTATTCCTCGCCTGTAACTGCGGCAGAGATGTATTCACGGTCAATCATGCAGACTCCGTTATACTTCGTACCGTGTCAGTCGGTTATAACCAACTTATGTGTAGCGGTCAGTTTGCTGTCTTCCATTATTTGCAGGAAATAGATTCCGGTTGGAAGACCCTGTCGAAAGATACTGACCTGTTGTCCCGAAATATTTTTCATTTCATTGACCACCTGACCGAATGCATTATGGACAGTTAGAACTGCGTTTCGCAAAGCTATCTCAGACTTCAAAATTGTTTGGGCAGCAAACGGATTTGGATAAACATTTACTTCAGTGTTCTCAGCGGTCACAGTGCTCAATCCTACAAGGATGGAGTTATTATATCTCAGGATGGCAAAATCAGATGCCGGAAGATCGTTGGACTTTCCTGCAACTACAATCTTCCCATCGCTTTGCATCGCCATTGAATTTGCGACATCACCACCGGGTCCGATAGATGTCCGGACAATACCATCAGCATCAAAAGTGATATCGAGGCTGCCATTTTCGGTGTAACGCAACACGGTGACATCGTAACCAGAGCCACCAGTGCTCTCTCCGGCCACCACAATTCTTCCATCACTTTGCACCGTCACAGCATTGGCCGCATCATTACCATTTCCAACGGGTGTTTTTACTATCCCATCACCATCAAAAGAGCTATCCAGGCTGCCATCTGTATTGTAGCGAACCGCCACAATATCGTAATTGGAGCCACTGTAGCTTTTTCCGACCACTACCAATTTGCCGTCACTCTGCTGGGTCATCCCATGCGCAAAATCGGCAGAAGTTCCAATCGGAGTTATTACAATGCCATCGGTGTCGAAGGTGAAGTCCAAGCTGCCATCAGCATTGTAACGAACGAGGGCAATATCCTCTGAGCTGACATTGTCAGTATATCCAGCAACCACAATTTTCTCATCCGTTTGTATGACAAGTGAGTATGCCAAATCCTCAACAGTTCCAATAGACGTGGTTACTATTCCATCACTATCCAAAGTGTTGTCCAGACTGCCATCCGGATTGTAACGCACAAGTGCAATATCATAGTTCGATCCATTGTGGGCGTATCCTGCCACCACAATCTTCCCGTCAGACTGAATGGCCATAGAGGATGCCGTACCAGCAGCATCGGGCGTGGTAACAATCCCATCCGTGTCAAAAGTGTTGTCTAAACTGCCATCAGCATTGTAGCGCACCAATGCAAAAGCATTTTCATCGCCAATTGTAATCCTTCCAGCCACAACAATCTTCTGATCGGTCTGTATAGCTACAGCGTAAGCTATATCGTGGGAGGTGCCCACTTGGGTAGTTAACCGCCCATCCATATCAAACGAATTATCCAAACTGCCATCGGTGTTGTAACGCACCAGAGCAAAATCAAAATCGGAACCGTTGAAACTCGTTCCAGCAGATACAATTCTACCATCATCTTGAATGGCGATAGCCCGTGAATGATCATTGTCAGTTCCAATTGGAGTAGTCACAATTCCATCGGAACCGAACGTCACGTCCAATGATCCGCTTTGGGCAGATGCTGTAAGAGGCGAGAAAAAACAAGTGCAAAGAGATGCAGCTGTAACCAGAAGGGAGATTTTGCTTTTCATTTGAGATATTCGTTTAAGTCTTTCTGCGCTATTGTAGAAATGCAAACTAATCAGTTTAAATTTCCACCAAAAAGTAATTCCTTACGACAAACATATGAAAAAGTAGTTAGATGCGCCCCCCGAAAAGCCTTCTTCGAATGGCGTCTATTGAACCCTTTATTCCTCGCCTGTAACTGCGGCAGAGATGTATTCGCGGTTCATCATAGCGATGTTTTGTAGTGAGATGCCTTTGGGGCATTCTACTTCGCAGGCGCCTGTGTTGGTGCAGTTGCCAAAGCCTTCGAGATCCATTTGGTTTACCATATTGAGTACGCGCTGCTCGGCTTCGATGCGGCCTTGTGGTAACAATGCAAGCTGGCTCACTTTGGCTGACACGAAGAGCATAGCCGAAGCATTTTTGCAAGTGGCCACACATGCTCCACAGCCAATACATGTAGCAGCAGCAAAGGCTTTGTCGGCATCGCCTTTGTTGACAGGTAGGCTGTTTGCATCTTGCGCTGCACCTGTGTTTACGCTGATATAGCCACCAGCCTGAATAATGCGGTCGAACGCGCTGCGATCTACTACAAGGTCTTTAATCACGGGGAACGCTTCGGCTCTCCATGGTTCGATGTAGATGGTTTCACCATCCTTGAAAGAGCGCATGTGCAACTGGCAAGTCGTGACCAGGCGCTGTGGGCCGTGGGCCTGTCCGTTGATGTAGAGCGAGCACATGCCACAAATGCCTTCGCGGCAGTCGTGGTCGAATGCTACGGGCTCTTCGCCTTTCATAACTAATTGCTCATTTAACACATCCAACATTTCCAAGAAGGACATGTCGGGCGAGATATTGGAAACTGGATAGTCAACGATTTTTCCAGAGTCCTTTGGGCCATTTTGGCGCCAAATCTTTAGGGTGAGATTCATTCCATGTTCAGCCATGCTTTCTAATCTTTTCTCCGTTTACTTATATGAACGTTGAACAACCTTGATGTTCTCGTAAATCAATTCTTCCTTGTGGAGGACGGATTTTCCTGGGTCGCCTGTGAACTCCCAAGCTGATACGAAGGCCATGTTGACATCATCGCGCTCGGCCTCGCCATCTTCGGTTTGGTGCTCTTCGCGGAAGTGACCTCCACATGATTCTTCGCGGGTGAGTGCATCGAGGCACATCAGCTCGCCAAGTTCAAGGAAATCGGCCACACGACCTGCCTTGTCCAATTCGGGATTGAAGCTGGTGTCCGATCCAGGCACGCGTACTTCCTTCCAGAACTCTTCGCGGATGGCGCGTATCTCGGCCAAAGCCTCCTTGAGGCCTTGCTCGTTGCGGGCCATGCCGCATTTGTCCCACATCACCTTGCCCAATCTGCGGTGGAAACTGTCAACTGTTTTTGAGCCTTTGTTGTTGATGAAGAACGCGATGCGCTCTTTCACTTCTTTCTCAGCGGCATCAAATTCGGGCGTGTTGGTGGCGACTTTTCCTGTGCGGATGTCATCGGCCAAGTATTCACCGATGGTGTAGGGAATAACGAAATAGCCATCGGCCAAGCCCTGCATCAATGCCGAAGCACCGAGGCGGTTAGCACCGTGGTCGCTGAAGTTGGCCTCACCCAAGGCATATAATCCTGGAACGGTTGTCATCAGTTCATAATCGACCCAAAGACCGCCCATCGTGTAGTGAACGGCAGGGTAGATCTTCATTGGCATCTCGTACGGGTTCTCGCCCGAGATCTGCATGTACATGTCGAAGAGGTTGCCGTATTTCTCTTTCACCACTTCTTTGCCCATGGCAATAATGGTGGCCAGGTCGGCATTCACAAGGTTGCGCTTGCTGGCCTCAATATGACCGTAGCGTTCGAAGGAAGCTGCAAAATCGAGGTAAACGGCCTCGCCTGTGGCATTCACTCCATAGCCCGCATCGCAACGCTCTTTGGCGGCACGGCTGGCCACATCGCGCGGAACGAGGTTGCCGAATGCGGGATAGCGTCTTTCCAAGTAATAGTCGCGGTCGGCCTCGGCAAGATCTACGCCTTTCTTTTTGCCCTGCTGAATGGCAACGGCATCTTCTTTTTTCTTCGGAACCCAGATGCGGCCGTCATTGCGGAGCGATTCGCTCATGAGCGTCAGCTTGCTTTGATGATCGCCCGAAACGGGAATGCAGGTAGGATGAATCTGTGTGTAGCAAGGATTACCGAAGTAAGCACCTCTTCTGTGGGCTTTCCAAGCGGCAGTAACGTTGCTGCCCATGGCGTTGGTGCTGAGGAAGAACACGTTGCCGTAGCCGCCTGTGCACAGCAGCACCGCATGGCCGCTGTGACGCTCAATTTCTCCGGTCACGAGGTTGCGGGCAATAATGCCACGCGCTTTGCCGTTCACCTTCACCACATCGAGCATCTCGTGGCGGTTGTACATTTTGATAGAACCCTTGGCGATCTCTTTCGAAAGCGCTGAATAGGCTCCGAGCAAAAGTTGCTGGCCTGTCTGACCGGCTGCGTAGAACGTACGCTGTACCTGTGTGCCACCGAACGAACGGTTGTCGAGCAGACCACCGTATTCGCGGGCAAATGGAACGCCTTGGGCCACACACTGGTCGATGATGTTGGCACTCACCTCGGCCAAACGGTGCACATTGGCCTCGCGGGCACGGTAGTCCCCACCTTTGATGGTGTCGTAGAACAAGCGGTAGGTGCTATCGCCATCGTTCTTGTAGTTCTTGGCAGCGTTGATACCGCCCTGCGCTGCGATGGAGTGCGCTCTGCGTGGGCTGTCCTGAAAGCAGAAGCATTTTACACTGTAGCCCATTTCGGCCAATGATGCGGCAGCGGATGAGCCCGCTAGACCTGAGCCAACCACAATAATGTCGATACTGCGCTTGTTGGCAGGGTTAACTAGACGAACATGGTCTTTGTAATCGGTCCACTTGCGGTCGACTGGGCCGTGGGGAATCTTGGAATTCAATGACATGGCTACTACTTTATGATTGCGTCAAGAAATGAAATACAGCGATTACCACAAAACCCAGTGGCACTACAATAGCGTAGATGTTCGAAAGCTTTTTGATGGTTGGTGTGTACTTATTATGGTTGAAGCCCACCGACTGGAATGCCGATTGGAAACCGTGCATCAAGTGCAAGCTCAGAAACACGAACGACAGGCAGTAGATACCAACACGAATTGGGTCGTGAAATTTGTGGTGCAATTCTTCCCAATAGCGCATTCCGCCCTCGGCATTGAGGCCGCTCATATCGCCTTGCAGATACTTCACATTCAACTCTGGAAACCAAAAGTCGTAGAAGTGAAGGCCGAGGAAAAGCAAAATCATTATACCAGTGATAATCATGTTGCGGCTCATCCATGTGCTGTTGGCCGATGGGTTGTTGAACGCGTATTTCACTGGGCGGGCACTGCGGTTTTTTAATTCCAACACAAAACCTAGGCTAAGGTGAAACACCACGCCAAAGGCCAATATGGGTTGAAAAATGAACTGCACCAGCCAAAATGTGCCCATAAAATGAGAGGCACTGTTAAATGCGTCTGGACTGACTACCGACAGCAAATTGATGGTTAAATGTTGGAGAAGAAACACCAGTAGGAAAAACCCTGAGAGGGCCATCGCTACTTTTCTGATAATGGAAATGGACATCGAAGTCACGTTTTAATTTAGAATACGCTCACATTCTGCGTTCGAGGCGCAAATGTAACATGCGATGAAAGAACCCTTCACCCCTCATTTTATTTAGAACAGTTCTTAATAATAGCATGTAATCGGATAACAAAACGGATTGGAAATGGTTCTGAAACACGGGTTGTTCGTACAGTACAGTTCCCAAAGCATCGCATTGCGCTAAACTTTATCTTTTGTAAAACTTCTGCGTGTTTTATTTAGCGCTACAGCTTCATATACATAGGCTTGAATCACATCGAAAGGAGCCAAATCCATGCTTGGCAACACAATATGCCGCACTTCCTTTCTATCGTGACCAGTAAAAACTGCATCAAAGTCGTCCATTAAACTTCCTTGGCAAAATGCGAGTTGCACACCTCCCTTTTTTATTGGGCTGATGTAAAACAAAAAGCCATTCATGGTATAAAATGGGATGTGAAATTTGACGCTCTCCACAATGGCTGGAGACACCTCGAGAATAATGCCGCGCAGCACGTCACACATTTGGCGCTGCTCGTCTGCCCAAGATTCTAGCAGTAAATCCACTGCTACGGATGTTCTCATCCCTTCTTCCTATTGGGGTTGTTCCATGTTCGGCCAATGCTTATGCCACCATGCGGAAGGAAATACGGATTGCTTTGAAATACATCCATGCCCAGCAATGGGGTAAACATTACGCGAAGAAAAAACGACTCGCCATATTCGTTGGGTTTGGCATGGAAGCGCCAACCCAAGGATGGTGCAATAAAAATGCGCGTGGGTGGATTGGTGAGGTAGAAGCCTTCGCCAAAGCCAACTCCTGGGTTAAAATCAATGCGGAATAATGCGGCTAGTCCTGTTTCGAATCGGTGTTTGCGTTGTCCAAAAGTGAAACTTGCGCCCAGCGGAATGTGAATCATTTTGTCGGCTTGGCGCAAAGGAAGGTATTCTAAGCCCACACGGCCGAACATGGCAAAGGCAGAGCGTTGCAGCAGTTTGCGTTCGTAATTGAGGGTGTAATAATAGCCTGTTCCTCCAAGTTCGAGGTAGAGCGCATGGTCGGGAGTGCCCTTGGTTGCGCCTTTTACA